>BNJV01001674.1_pt1 | contig 138516 bp, 141 predicted proteins | sample 8540591 | NCBI WGS metagenome assembly BNJV01 (sample SAMD00202457, study PRJDB9452) | human saliva metagenome | host: Homo sapiens | reverse complement strand
GTGTTGATCCTTTGGGGTCGGCACCCCCACCACTTTTTTGTAGCCTTGAAGATCGGGCTTTGTAGGGGGTGTGTTAGGTTTTCTAACACGCCCCCTACTTTTATGTTCCCAACCCGTCGGCCGTAACGGCCGACTTTTACGATTTAAAGGCAGCCTAAAGCTGCCTTTATACTTACGGGCCACCCTTGCTAGGCCCCGTTTAAACTCATCCCTTCAAATTCAAAGGCATACAGATGTTTATTACCGGCCTAGTCCTAGCTATTGCTGCAGCGCTCATTCACGTGCTCATCTTCAAAATGGAATCCATTTCCTGGACCAGCGAGAAAACCCTTATCACCTTCAATATGAGCCCTCAGCAGGCCGCCAACACTAAAGAGATGGCCTTCAACCAAGGCTTCTACAACCTATTTCTAGCTATCGAAATACTTCTAGGCGCCATCATCTACTACACAGCCAGCCACGCAGTAGGCCTAAGCCTAATGTTCTTCGGGACCGGCTCCATGCTGGCTGCAGCCGCACTGCTATTTATCACCAGCCCAGACAAGCGCCCAGCCGCCCTCAAACAAGGTACCACCCCGCTACTAGCCATCATCTTCCTAACCCTAGGTATCGTTCTGATATAGCGCCCAAGGAGACCCTGGCGTTGAGTAGACCATGGCGTCTTGCGTGGCCTGTGGCTCGCAGAGTTTAAACTGCGGGTCTTTGCCACTAAGTATGGGTATCGTTCTGGTATGAGTGAGACAGACGCCGTCGCCGTAGAAGACAACCGCAGCAACTGGGAACGTATGCGGGCCGGGCAGCTATACCGCGTAGACCCCACCGATCCGCGCTTTAATGAAATCCCAGCCCGTAGCAGCAAACTCCTGGAAGAATACCGCCTGGCCTTCCTTGCCGGCGAGAAAGGCCAGGCAGACGCCCTGCTGCGACAAGTGCTGGGCGACGTCGGCCAAGGCGTAACCATCCGACCCCCGCTAGCAGTCGACTACGGATGCCACATCAGCGTAGGCAACAACGTATTCATTAACTTTGGGCTAATCGCGCTGGATGTAGCCGACATCGTCATCGGTGATTCCTGCCAAATCGGCCCTAACGTGCAGCTGCTAACCCCCATCCACCCGTTGGATCCGCCCACCCGTAAAAGCGGCTTAGAAGGCGGCAAACCCATCACTATCGGTAACAATGTTTGGCTTGGTGGCGGGGTAATCGTCTGCCCCGGGGTCACCATTGGTGACGACGCCGTAGTGGGGGCAGGATCGGTAGTGGTTAAGGACATCCCAGCCGGCGCCGTCGCCGTAGGAAACCCAGCCAAAGTAATCCGCAACTTGTATGAGAACTCCGGCCAGTAGGGCACTAAAGCAAAGCCCAGTAGGCTGGTAAAACCTCGGCCAGTAGGGCCGCTAAAACCCCGCCCAGCAGAAGCGCTAAAGCAAGGCCAGGCAAGGCCGTTAAGGGTTATAAAAGGGATTAAAAGCGCAGAAAAGATTAAGCAGCACCGGGTCGGAGAGCGCCAGTCGGCGCGTAGGCCGCTCGTGGCGGCAGATTTTGGAGCCCGGGGCCCGTCGCGACCCGATGCCGGCCCCAACTCTACACGGTTACTCGTCCAAGTCCAATCGATAACCCACGTTACGCACGGTGCCAATGAGATGATCATGCTCACCGCCAAGCTTGGCGCGTAAACGCCGCACATGCACATCCACAGTACGTGAGCCGCCAATATAATCCTCGCCCCACACGGCGTCGAGTAAAGCCTGACGGGTAAGCACCCGGCCCTGGTTAGCAGCCAAATACTTGAGCAGCTCAAACTCCTTATAGGTCAAATCCAGGGTTTGGCCGTGCAGACGTACCGTGTAGGCGTCAGTGTCAATCACAATGTCGCCAACTTCCAGGATTGACTCATCGCTAGAACCACTAGAGCCAGCATTACTGTCTACAACCACGCTAGACTCCAGCAGCCGCAACCGGGCCGCTAACTCCGCCGGGGAAGCAGAAGCAATCACAAAATCGGCAATCCCCCAAGAGGAAGTCAGGGCCACAGCCCCACCCTCCTCAATTACAGCCAGCACCGTATAGTCCATGGAGGTGGCCAGCAGTTGGCATAGGGGCCGCGCCCGCAACAGATCCGTGCGGGCATCAACCATTACGACGTCGGCATTTTCAAGCGTCCCATAAGAATCAGGCTGGGGCGGCAAAACCTGCACCTGGTGTTCGAGAAAAGCGATGGCTGGCAGCACGGCACTGGCCTCAGGCTCGTTGCTAAGCATGACCAGCCTCATTTGCTTCCTCCTTAAAGTACTGATACCCCTAATGCGACACCAGGCACAAGTTTACGGCCTTTTGGGTGGTTAAGGTGCATGGATCGGCAGCATATGGGACGATTCAAGGGTGACTAATTCGCCTGCGCAATCAGAACCCCTTGCCGCACCCGCCCAGAACCAGGTTTCCGGGCGTAAGCGGACACGTACCAGCGTGAAGGAACAGGCCGCGCGCCGCTACGGGACCCAATACCACACCAGCGACGGCGTTGTGGAAACCGGTCTGGTGGACACTGCCTGGACGCGCCTGGCGATGGCTGGGGTTATGCCGCTATTGCTGGCACTAACTGCCGTATCCCCGTTCTGGGTTACCTGCCTGCTGGTGTGTGGCTTGGCGGTGTGTTTCGCTCAAGGCTGGCCGGCATTGATCCAGGCCGAGCACGACAATGTCACCGGTATTTTCCTGGCACTATTTGGGATCGCCAGTGCCGTCACGCTCACCCTAACCGACGAATACGGTGACGCCACCAAGCTAGCTGGTATTGGGGTGCTGGCAGTATTTGCCCTACAAATGCGTTCCGGAGCCCACGAAGGCCTGCTGGAAGAACTATTTACCTCCCTGTCCGGGGTGGTGGTGCTGGTTTCCGGGGCTGCCTGGTGCGTGTTCTCCTCTGGCTTGGCTGCCTCTAGCGTTATTGTGCCCACGGCTGTGGCCCTGCTGATTGGGGCTTCGCTGACGGTGCTGGAGGTGCCCGCCTGGGTGCTAGAAATGCTGACGGTGATCATCCCGGCCCTAACTAGTTGCGCCGTGGCGGTGGCTCTGGCCCTGGCCGGCTTTTTTGGCCCCTCCCACCAGGCTGTGGATACGGCCCTGCGTTCCGGGGCGGGTTGCCTGGTGATCGGTTTCGTGGCTGGTTTGCTGATGGCAATCGCTAACCGTGTGCTGTGGACACACCGCTGGGTGCCCGGCGGTCGCGCCGCCATCACCTCGGCGGTACTGCCGGTGCTGGCTGTGGGCGCCCCCACCTACTACATTGCCAGGGTGATGGCCGCTTTCGTGGCTGGCTAACTTTCGTGACCAGCTAGCTGGCTGACGCGTACACTGGCCACGTGGCTTTTACTTTTCCTGACGATATTTCTCCCGATCTTTACCCCCTAGCCTGGCTGCTAGGTAAGTGGCGTGGCTACGGCATTCTTACCTACGGTGAGGATGTTCCCGAGCAGGCGGTGTATCAGGAGATGAGCTTCGAGCACGACGGCGGTCCCTACTTGAAGCAGACCATCACTATCTGGACCGTTGACTCCACCAAGAGTGAGAACCTCGACTTCGAAATGAGCGGCGCTGAAGGTGCCAGTAAGATCACCCCGGCCCAGGTGTGGTCCACTGAAACCTCTTACTGGCGTCCGGTGGGCCAGTACAAGCCTGAAGCTCCTGAATCCGCCTCCGGCCCGGTAACTCCCATCACCAACCTGGAAATCATCAGTGCCGACCCGGCCGGTCACGCCGCCGTATGGGAAGGTGCCGTGCAGGGCCCGCGCATTGAGCTAGCTACCACCAGTGTGCAGCGCAGCGAGTTCTCAGCTGAGCTAGAACGCATGACCCGCATGTACGGCCTGGTTAACTCTGAGCTGATGTGGACCCAGGACATGGATGCTTTTGGCCGTAAAGAGCTCAAAACCTATGCTTCTGGCCGTCTCAGTCGCGTTGAAGACGAGGCCCAGCAAGAGCCTGAAATGGGCGCCGCCCTAGGCGAGCGCGCTGACGAGCCCAGCGCTGAGTAACCATAATCCGCTATGGCTTTTGCACCCGAACACTTTGGTAACCCCCTGCGTGAGCAGGCACTACTAGCTCAGGGGCAGGCTTGGGCGTGGCTTAGCCGCGACGTCGTTGAGGTAAGCGGCGCTGATCGGCTCAGCTACCTGACCACCGTCTCTACTCAGGTGCTAACCGACCTGGAAAATGATGGTCAGAGCCGCCAGGTGCTGTTCCTGGACGCTAACGGCCATATCCTATACGCCGCCTTGGCTGTGGCCGCTTTAGTGCCAGATTCGGGCGAGCAAAGCGTGCTGCTGCTGGTAGATGCCGGCTGCGGCGAGGGGCTAGCCCAGTTGCTTAACTCGCGTCGCTTCATGTTGCGTGTGCAGGCCCAGGTACGCCCAAACTGGCAGGTAGCTGGGGCCATTGGTGACGGGGTGCAAAAGCTGGCCGGCGTCGTCGAAAATCTAGTAACCACCTGGCGCGACCCCTGGCCGGGCATCACCCCCGGTGGCAGCACCTACTTCACTGGCACGCGCCACCCCGGCGCCAATTACCGCGCCGGCGGGGTAGTAGTGGCCCTCGAAGCTGGGCAAACTGTCCCCGGCCAAGAGCAAGCGCCGGGCCAAGAGCAAGCGCCAGGCCCAAGCCAAGCGGCGGCGTCGAGCCAAGAACCCGGCCAAGCATTAGCGGCAGCGGGCTTAACCCAAGGCTTAACCCAAGTGGGGGAGCTGGCCTGGGAGGCGCTGCGCATCGAGGCCGGACTGCCGCGTTGGGCGTGTGAAGTGGACGCCCGCGCCATCCCCAACGAGCTGGACTGGCTACGCACCGGCGTGCACCTAAACAAAGGCTGCTACCCGGGCCAAGAAACCATCGCCCGTACGGTCAACCTGGGTCGGCCCCCGCGTCGCCTAGTGCAGCTGCAACTAGCCGGCTGGCAAGGGCAGCTACCCGAGGTAGGCGCGCGCGTATATCTGCCCGCTGGCGACAACCCCGCCGGCAAGGTGGTGGGTGCGATCACCAGCGTGGCGCGCCACTGGGAGCTGGGCAATATTGCCCTGGCCCTAGTGCGTCGAGGCGTGCCCGCACAAGCCGAGCTGGCGGTAGATCTGGAAGCCGGCTACGAAAGCGCTAGCCAAGAGCTACTGGTTGATCCCGCAGGTAAGGCTGAAGCCTCCCCCAGCCAGCGTCCGGGCCTGGGTTTAAAGCGACTGCGCCCTGAGCATGGCTAGCCCCATAAAACGCAGCTTAGCCGTTAGACTCAGTCAAGAACTTAAGTGAGGTATGTATGAGCGAAATCCTGACGTATGTGGCCTTTTACGTAAGCCAATTCGTAGCCATAGTCAACATTGCCTTGGCTATCAGCGCGTTTTTGATTATCGTCTGGGCGCTGCTAGACACCCTGGTACGTCCGGCTAACCTCTTCCCGGCCGCCTCGCGCCTAAGCAAATCCGCCTGGATTGGGGTCCATGTTGGCGCGGCCCTGGCCTGCGTGGTCTTGGGCTGGTACTCCTTCTTTGGCATGATCGCAGTGTCTGCCTCGGCAGTGTACCTGGTGGGGGTGCGTCCCCAGCTGGCGGCGCTGGCCCCGGCCCGGGTGCGCTCCAAGCTGCGCGTCATTGACGATGACGACCGCAACAAGTGGCGTAGCTGATGCGGGCGGTTATCCAGCGTGTTAATCGCGCCGCAGTTAGCGTTGACGGCCAGGTGGTGGGCGCTATTGACCGCCCGGGCCTGCTGGTTTTAGTGGGGGCTACTCACGACGACGGCGCCGCCCAGGTGGCCTTAATTGCCCGTAAAATCGCGGACCTGCGGCTACTAGAAGGGGAGCTGTCAGTAACTGACGCCGCCGCCCCGGTGCTGGTGGTCTCCCAATTCACCCTTTACGCCGATACCCGCAAGGGGCGCCGACCCAGCTGGAACCAGGCGGCCGGGGCGGACGTGGCCGAGCCGCTGGTGCAGGCTGTGGTTGAGGATCTGCGCTCGCGGGGGCTTGAGGTGGCCACGGGCCAGTTTGGGGCCCACATGGTGATTGATATGCAGGCCGATGGGCCGGTCACTATTGAGCTTGAGGCCTAAACGCGACTTGCAAAACTAAGGGAGCCTGGCAATGCCAGGCTCCCTTGCATAGTGGCCCTAATGATGGCCCTAATGATGGGCCTACGACCCGCCAGTAGGCTTATAGGCAGGCTGCGATCACCGTGACGGCGATTAGCGCCGCTAGTAGCAGTGCGCCGTGCTTGTTAGATGCAGTGGACTTGAGCGTGCTGGGCCCGGTGGCCGGCTCCAAAATCCCGGTGATGCGGTCGATGGTGGCCAGCCAGATGAAGAACAGCACGAAGCTGACTGAGGCTGCCCACAGGGGCATTGAGGGGGAAATGAGCCACGTTGCTCCGGCGCAACCTAAAGCCAGCAGGGCGCTTACAAGTTGGCCGTCAGAAACACGGTTGTGGGCTGCAAGCGTTTGCTTGACGATGCGCATGTGTATACCTCCAGTTAGAGCGCGGAACTTGAACAGTCACTAAACGCGTGCAAATATTGTAGTTTAAATGTGCTATTTTTCATAGAGAAAATAAGTATTCACTACTTGACAGAGGTGACCTGCTATATTCAGCTAAAAAAATCCTAATTCCCTAGGGAATTGAGGTTTTTTATGGAATCGCGCGGCAAAGTATGCGTCATGCACCTATGGGGGGAGGCTTAGCTCCGGCCCGCTTGCCCTTCCGTGGCGCTTGGTTGCCCTTCCAGTGGGGGTGGTCTTCCCAGTTTTTAGGGCGCCCTCTTTGAGATGCCAAGATTTCGGGCCATCGTATGAAATGCTCGATCGGATTACTTGGGATCTAAATAAAGCGTGGCGTGAGTAACGGTTTTGACTGACCTGAGTCGGCTAGCTCAACTTTGCATATGCCGCGTGCGAAACCACTAGACCGCTATATAGGAAAGCGGGATAGCCTTAAGCCATACAGTTATCGATGGACCTGCCAAGGAGCAGCCCCGAATGTTTGAACGTTTTACGGACCGAGCTCGCCGCGTCGTCGTCCTAGCCCAGGATGAAGCGCGCGCGCTCAACCACAACTACATTGGCACAGAGCACCTGCTGCTGGGCCTCATCCACGAAGGTGAGGGAGTAGCGGCAAAAGCTCTAGAGTCAATGGACGTAACTCTAGACAAGGCACGTGCCCAGGTAGTGGAGATTATTGGTGAGGGCCAGTCTGCTCCTAGCGGTCACATCCCCTTCACCCCGCGCGCTAAGAAGGTGCTTGAGCTCAGCCTGCGTGAAGCCCTACAGCTAAGCCACAACTACATTGGCACTGAGCACATCCTGCTCGGCTTTGCTGCGTGAAGGCGAAGGCGTGGCAGTTCAGGCTCTGGGTAATCTCGACGTCGACCTGGCAGCCCTGCGTCAGGCGGTAATGCAGCTGCTCAGCGGCTATGACGCCAAAGAGACCGTGGGTTCTGGCGCCTCTGCGCTCAAGGAGGGGACGCCGTCGGGAAGCGCCATCCTAGACCAATTTGGCCGCAACCTGACCCAAGCCGCCCGCGAAGGCAAACTTGACCCGGTAATTGGCCGCTCCAAGGAAATGGAGCGCGTCATGCAGATCCTCTCGCGCCGCACCAAGAACAACCCGGTGCTAATCGGTGAGCCCGGTGTAGGTAAAACCGCCGTGGTGGAGGGCCTAAGTCAAGCCATCGTGCACGGCGACGTTCCTGAAACCCTGCGCGACAAGCAGCTTTACTCCCTGGATATGGGTTCGCTGGTGGCCGGCTCGCGTTACCGTGGTGACTTCGAAGAGCGCCTAAAGAAGGTGCTTAAAGAAGTACGTACGCGCGGTGACATCATCTTGTTCATTGATGAGATCCACACCCTAGTTAGTGCCGGCGCGGCTGAGGGCGCCGTCGACGCGGCCTCTATCCTCAAGCCCATGCTGGCCCGTGGCGAGCTACAGACCATCGGCGCCACCACGCTAGAGGAATACCGCAAGATCGAGAAGGACGCCGCCCTAGAGCGCCGCTTCCAGCCGGTACAGGTAGACCAGCCCACCATTGAGCAGGCCATTCAGATCCTAAAGGGGCTGCGTGACCGCTACGAATCCTTCCACCGCGTCATCATCACCGATGAGGCCATTGAAGCGGCCGTTAAGTTCTCCGACCGCTACATCAACGACCGCTACCTGCCCGACAAGGCTATTGACCTGGTTGACGAGGCCGGCGCGCGCCTGCGTATCCGTCGCATGACCGCCCCGCCGGAGCTACGCGAAATTGATGAGCGCATCGCTGAAGTTAAGCGTGAAAAAGAAAGCGCCATTGATGCTCAGGACTTTGAGCGCGCCGCCGCCCTGCGCGACGACGAACGCCGCCTAGGCAGTGAGCGTGCCGCCAAAGAGCAGGCCTGGAAGAACGGTGACCTAGACCAGGTAGCCGAAGTGGATGAAAACCTGATCGCTGAAGTACTGGCCATGAGTACCGGCATTCCGGTGGTCAAGCTGACCGAGGCTGAATCCACCAAGCTACTCAACATGGAAGCCGAGCTACACAAGCGCATCGTGGGCCAGAACAAGGCCATCGAGGCGCTGAGCAAGTCCATCCGCCGCACCCGCGCCGGACTCAAGGACCCCAAGCGCCCCGGCGGTTCCTTCATCTTCGCCGGTCCCACCGGTGTGGGTAAGACCGAGCTGGCTAAGGCCCTGGCTGAGTTCCTGTTCGACGACGAAGACGCACTAATCCAGCTGGATATGAGTGAATTCGCCGAAAAGCACACGGTTTCGCGCCTGTTTGGTGCCCCTCCCGGCTATGTCGGTTACGACGAAGGTGGCCAGCTGACCGAAAAGGTACGCCGTCGCCCCTTCTCCGTGGTGCTATTCGATGAGGTTGAAAGCCCACCCGGACATCTTCAACTCGCTGCTGCAGATCCTTGAAGACGGACACCTCTCTGACGCCCAGGGGCGCGTGGTTGACTTCAAGAACACGGTGATCATCATGACCACCAACCTGGGCTCCAAGGACATTGGCAAGTCGGTAGCCACCGGTTTCCAGTCCACCGAGAGCGGCACCATGGACTACGAGGAAATGAAGGCCCACGTTAACCGTGAGCTCAAGCAGCACTTCCGCCCCGAGTTCCTCAACCGTGTGGATGACCTGATCGTCTTCCCGCAGCTGAGCAAGCCCGAGGTGCGCCAGATCGTGGACCTGATGATTGCCCGCCTCGACAAGCGCCTGGTAGAGCAGAACCTGTCCATTGAACTGACCGACGCCGCCAAGGAGCTACTGGCTGACCGTGGCTTTGACCCGGTGCTTGGGGCTCGCCCGCTGCGCCGTGCCGTGCAGCGTGACATTGAAGACGCCCTCAGCGAGAAGATCCTGTTCGGTGAGATTGCTACCGGCAGTCACATCCTGGTCGACGCTCAGGGTGAAGGTCTGCTGGGTGAATTCACCTTCACTTCCATTCCGGGCGCCGCCCGCCTACCCAAGGTTAAGACCCAAGACGGCGAACAGGCTGCACAGATTGACTCTGCCAAGGTGGAGTCTGAAGACATCTGACCTTTAAGCTGTCTGAAGCTAACGCATCAGGCCTGATGGGTCACTAATGCAACTAGGGCCGCCCCCGCTAGCGGGGGCGGCCCGCGTTATTTTGGTTGGGGGATTGTAGCGCCATTTGTAGTCTTGCACACACAAAAAGCTTTAACATATTTACAAATATTGGCCTGTTTGGGGCATAAAAATTTGAATTTAGGCCATAAGTCACATTAGGATTTTGTCGGTGCGTGACTTCCCGTCACGCCCCACATGGTAAGGCAAGCATCGACAAGAAGAAGGCGAAGATGCCCAAGTACGTATACATGTTCAGTGAGGGTGACAAGGACCAGAAGGATCTGCTCGGCGGTAAGGGTGCAAACCTGGCTGAGATGACTCGCCTGGGACTGCCGGTGCCTCCTGGCTTCACTATCACTACTGACGCTTGTCGCGCATACTTGCACGACGGCGCTGTTCCCCCGGAGCTAGCTGTACAGGTAACCACCGCGCTACGTCGCGTAGAAGAAGACCTAGGCCGCCAGCTAGGCGACGCTGAGGACCCGCTGCTGGTGTCGGTGCGTTCGGGCGCCAAGTTCTCGATGCCGGGCATGATGGAAACCGTGCTCAACATTGGTCTAAACGACCAGTCCGTCGAGGGCCTGGCCAAGGCAAGCGGCGACGAGCGTTTCGCCTGGGACTCCTACCGCCGCCTAATCCAGATGTTCGGTAAGACCGTGCTGGACATTGAAGGCGAATTCTTCTCCTCCGCCCTAGACGCAAAGAAGCTAGAAAAGGGCGTCAAGCTGGACTACGAACTGAGCGTAGACGCTCTCAAGGAACTGGTAGACCAGTACAAGCAGATTGTTAAGGAACACGCGGGCATCGACTTCCCCCAGGACCCCCGCACCCAGCTAGACATGGCCTCCGAAGCCGTGTTCCGCTCCTGGAACACCGAGCGTGCTCACATCTACCGTCGTCGTGAGAAGATCCCGCACGACCTGGGCACCGCCGTCAACGTTTGCACCATGGTCTTCGGCAACATGGGCGAAACCTCCGGTACCGGTGTGTGCTTCACCCGCGACCCCTCCACCGGCCACTCCGGTGTCTACGGTGACTACCTGGTCAACGCCCAGGGCGAGGACGTTGTGGCCGGTATCCGCAACACCCTGTCGCTAGCCGACCTTAAGAACATCGACCCCGAGTCCTACCGTGAGCTGCGCGCCGCCATGCGCAAGCTGGAGACCCACTACCGCGACCTGTGCGACATCGAGTTCACCATTGAGCGCGGCAAGCTGTGGCTGCTGCAGACCCGTGTCGGTAAGCGCACCGCCGCCGCCGCCTTCCGTGTAGCCAGCCAGCTGGTTGACGAAAAGCTCATCACCCTGGACGAGGCCCTCACCCGCGTCACCGGTGAGCAGCTAACCAAACTGATGTTCCCGCAGTTCGCCACCGATGTAGAGCGTCAGCTGCTGACCAAGGCCATGCCCGCCTCCCCGGGTGCGGCTGTAGGTGGCATCGTCTTCGACAACGAAGAGGCCGTCTCACGCGCCGCTGAAGGCCAGAGCGTCATTCTGGTTCGCCGCGAAACCAACCCCGATGACCTGCCCGGCATGGTTGCCGCTGACGGTGTGCTCACCGCCCGCGGTGGTAAGACCTCCCACGCCGCCGTCGTCGCCCGTGGCATGGGTAAGACCTGTGTCTGTGGCGCTGAAGAGCTAGAGGTCGACGCCGAAGCCCGCACCCTGACCGTTAACCGTGACGGCAAGCAGGTTGTGCTGCACTCCGGCGACGTAATCGCCGTAGACGGCACCACCGGTGAAGTGTTCCTAGGCGAGGTTCCGGTAGTTGACTCTCCGGTTATGACCTACCTGCGTCGCGGCCTGGACGAGGCCCTCTACCGCGCTGAGGACGCCGACACTCGCGAGCTGGTTGCCAGCGTGCACCGCCTGATGCGTCACGCCGACGAGCGCCGTCACCTGCGTGTACGCGCCAACGCTGACAACCCCGACGACGCCCGTCACGCAATCCACCGTGGCGCCGAGGGTATCGGCCTGTGCCGCACCGAGCACATGTTCCTAGGTGAGCGCAAGCAGTTCGTACAGGACCTGATCCTGGCCCAGACTGACGAAGAGCGCGAGCAGGCCCTGGCCGCGCTGCTGCCGCTACAGAAGGGTGACTTCGTCAAGATGCTCGAAACCATGGACGGCAAGTCCATGACCGTGCGTCTAATCGACCCGCCGCTGCACGAGTTCCTGCCTGACCTAACCGAGCTGAGCGTCAAGGTAGCCCTGGACCGCGAACGCGGCACCCTGGACCCGGCTGACGAGAAGCTGCTGGCCGTGGTGCGCAAGAACCACGAAGCCAACCCCATGCTGGGTCTGCGCGGTGTGCGTCTGCTGCTGACCATGCCCGGCCTGATCGAGCTGCAGGTCCGAGCCATTGCTGAGGCCGCTGTGGAGCGCCTGCGCGCCGGTGGCAGCCCCAAGCCCGAGATCATGATCCCGCTGGTGGGCTCAGTACGTGAGCTACAGATCGCCCGTGAGCGCGCAGAGAAGGTGCTGGCTGAGGTTAGCGAGCAGTCCGGCTACGAGCTCGACTTCCCCATCGGCTGCATGATCGAGCTGCCGCGTGCCGCCATCAGCGCCGACACCATCGCTGAGGAAGCTGACTTCTTCTCCTTCGGCACCAACGACCTGACCCAGACCACCTGGGGCTTCTCGCGCGACGACGTCGAGGGCGTGTTCTTCGGCCACTACATGGACGCCGGTATCTTCGGCACCTCCCCGTTCGAGACCATCGACGAGCGCGGCGTGGGTCGCCTAATGGAGACCGGTGCTAAGCGCGCCCGCAAGACCAAGGCTGACATGAAGCTGGGTGTATGTGGTGAGCACGGTGGTGACCCCGACTCGATCGACTTCTTCCACCGTCTGGGCATCAGCTACGTGTCCTGCTCTCCGTTCCGCGTGCCGGTGGCCCGCCTGGAGGCTGGCCGCGCCGCTGTGATCAACGGCTGAGTTTTTAACTTCAGTTAGGTGACCGTCGTCCCACGGGACGGCGGTCACCTGTCTTTTGGTGCTAATGGCACATATTTCGCTTTAGCGCTGGCTGAACACAGGCTGCCCCAGTGTTTAGGAGTGTGAGATGATAAGGGCGGTCAGGAACCTAGAGATGAGGCAAACGTGGCGATTTGAAATCCGACAGGGAGCGCTAGTTCCGGCTCAGCTGGGCGGGGTTGCCGATGAGTCCGCACACCGTCAGGCCCTTGATCTGGTGCGTGAACAGGTGGCGCAGGTGCTGCGTAGGCCGCTGTTTACGGTTGCCTGGAAACAGCTGGACGCTGGCCACTCGCTAGTGGCTATTGACGGCTCTGGCCAGGTGGTGGCGGTGGAGCTACTACCTAAGTTGGATTCAACCACGGTTGTGGCCGCTATGGGCCGCCTAAACGCCACTTCTCACCTAGGCTGGGCGGAAATCGCCAGCCTATATCCGGCAGGCCCCACCGCTTTCCAGAAGGATTGGGCGGCTTTCCGCGAAACCATGCCGGCGCGTATTAACCCCGGCCCGCGTTTGAGCATTGTGTCTCCCTCGATTTCCCCTGACGTGCTTTCTTCCTTGTCGGTGCTCAGCGACTCTGGCCTAGAAGTGTTCTCGCTTTCGGTGCGTGCACTTTCTAGCGGCCGTAATTTTGTGGAAATTGACCGTATTGACTCTCACCACCTGCCTGTGACCGCTAAGCTTTTGCCCGCTGGCGACCCCATGGATGAGGGTATTGAAGTGGTTAAGTCTGAGCCTGCCACTGCCTCCGCACCTACTGCCGCTGCCCCTTCAGCTACCACCCCGTCGGCTCCTGCGCCTACTGCTGGCGCTCCGTCGGCTCCCACTCCCGCCGCTTCCCAGGCCCCGGCAGCCTCTGCGGGCGCTTCTCAGGGTGCAGCTGCCTCCCAGAGTGCTGGCACCCCTGCAGGCTCGACGACGCCGTCATCGCCGCTTTCTCGACGTAGCCGCCGCGCTCAGCGGGCAACTAACCAGTACAGCCCCCACGCACCTACGGCAGTTTCCCCGGCCGCTGTGTCTCCGTCAGCTGTTTCTGCCCCCACCCCGGCCCCCTAGCCCGGCCGTAACCCCCGGCTACCGCCAGTCTGCCCCCTCGCGTAACGGGCAGCCGGTGCGTGCCACCCGTGTACGGGCCCGGGTGACTGGTCAGGGGCGTCTATCACGACGCGACTCAGGCCAGTCCACGGTTTCGCGTTCGCACCCCAGCGGTGATGACTCGCGTCTAGCTTTGAATGCCCTGGCCTCTATTTTGAGCGAACCGGTGCAGATCACCTGGCAGTCAGTAACTGAAGGAATTTTCCACACCGCCCAGCTGCGCCCGGACGGCATGATTAGGGTCTCTGATGGAACCAGCTTTGATGAACCCGGCCAGGCGGCCCGCCACTGTGAGCCGGCCAAGTCGGTTGATGGCTGGGATGTGTGGCGTTTTGGTGCCGACGGCCCCAGCCTGTATGAGTCGCTAGAAGAACTGATCGCCGCCGCCGAGCGCAGCCCGCGCCGGCCGGGACGCCCAGTGCGTTCACGGCGCCAGGGCCACTGAGCTAGCTGGCCGGATTCGAACTGGCCCGGTTCTAGCTGGCTGGATTGATTAGGGCCTGCCAGTTAGCTATTAGCCGCTCCGTAAAGTTCGCCGGACGGCTGGCCTCTGGCTCGCTAGCCGGGGTGAAATCTATAGCCGTGTAACTGGCTAGCCAGTGATCCACCTGGGCCACTACCTGGTTGCGCACGCTGGGGCGGGAGATATAAATGTCGTGAACTGCGTCAGCAATACGCAGTTGTGTGATGCATTGACCCAGCTCATTGGCCCGCGCGCGAGTGCGACGTACATCAATAACCGTGTCCTTATCGCGTTCAGGCAGGTCCCCATAGGTAAACGTAAGGTGGGAATGCTTAGAAGTAAGCACTAGTAGCGGGCAGTCAATGTTTAAGCCACGACGCACATACTGGTGACCAGTCAGGATCGCGCTAGCCCAGCCAGCTTGAATATTGGGTAGTTTGCGCCATTTCCAATCCCAGTTAGTTTGCCAGCCGCTGTAGTAGGGATCAGCCGGATTAGCCCCTTCAGGCAGTGGGCCCTCTTTAGATTGGTCCCAGCCGTCATAAAGTTTGAAAAATGAGTCACCTTCAACCGGACCCAAATCATTAGCCACCTGGGTGGGAATGATTACAGCGTGCGGTGTGGCCTGGGCTAGGCGGTGAATAACCGGTGTAGAAACTGAGCGGAACTGGGGTGTGGTTTGCAGTTCTAACCAGGGAGAGTTCAAAATCAGGCCAGCTAACTGCCCCGGGTGGTGATGCGCCCACAGGCAGGCAATCAGGCCACCGGTTGAGTGGCCCAGCATTAGTACTGGCAGCTGGGGATAAGCTCGCCTAATAATTTCTAAACTAGCGTCTATTTCCTCGTCATAAGTTTCTAGCCGAGTACACCAAAATGGGATCTGCTCTGGTCGTAGTGAACGTCCGTAACGGCGCAGATCAAGCGCATAGAAAGCACCACCCAGGCGCGCATATGAGCGAGCCATGCCGGGGTTTAAAAAATAGTCATTCCAGCCATGCAAGCTAAGCACCACAAAGCGGGTTTTATCTGGTTGCTGATGCATATGTGGATCAGCAGCCGGCTCATGGCGCACCAGGGTGGCTACGGGGCTGTCACCTTCGCCGTCGTCAGCTAAAGGCAGAGTGTAAGCGCTAAAACCGGGGCCAAACATATCCGGGCCCCACTGGTCGGCCGGTGGGGGAGTGTAAGGGGTTACCTGTAGTTGCCAGTCGATAGCAGCGGGGGAGTCGAAGGTTTCCACAGCACGATTTTCCACGGCACTATTTTGCAATATCTGCCCCTGGACCTGGTTAGCTTGTGAAACTGGCTGGCCAGCACTTGCCCTATCACCTCTGGCCCTGCGCGGCGGTAAATCGTTTGCCTACACAGGGATATGTGCCCTGATCGCTTCTGGCGCCGCGCCCGCTCGCACACTGGTAAAGCTCTTAACCTAAAAGTGCTGGTAACAGGCGGTAAACGGGCTAGGGATGGATAATAGTAGCGACAATTGTTGCTTCTAAAAGAATAAAGGAGGCTTCATGCGATCGCTGGTTTCCCTAGCGCTAGCAGGGGCCCTCGCCTTAAGCGCTTTAGTTCCATCCGCTTTAACCCCCAAGGTGCAGGCGGCGGAACAAACCCCTGAGCAGATCCTGGCCAAAATGAACCTGGACCAAAAAGTGGGTCAGCTACTGTGGACCCACGTTTACGGTGACAGCGCAGATGACACTACTTACGCTAGTGACAACCAAGTCATTTTTGGTCCTGGCGTATCCACCCCGGCCCAGGCGGTTAAGAAATACCACTTAGGTGGCGTGCTTTACTTCAACTGGGCCCACAACTTCAGCTCTGAAAACACTGATGTAACCAAGGTGGCGGCCCTATCCAACGGTTTGCAGGCTGCCGCTAAAGCTGACGGCAACGTGCCGCTAGGCATCACTATCGATCAAGAAGGTGGCATGGTTTCGCGCGTAGGCGCCCCGGCCACAATCTTCCCTGGCAATATGGCGCTAGGTGCCACCGGTAACCAGGCGCTGGCCTACAGCCAGGGCCAGGTGCTGGGCTGCGAAATGCGTTCGCTGGGGATTAACGCTGATTTCGCCCCGGTTTTGGACGTTAACACCAACCCCAACAACCCGGTTATTGGTTTGCGCGCGATCAGCGATGACCCCAACCTGGTAGCTCAGCTAGGTGGTGCCCAAATCCAAGGCATCCAAAGCCAGGGCGTCTCTGCCACCGCCAAGCATTTCCCTGGACACGGCGATGCCGACACCGACTCCCACCTGGGCCTGCCGCGCGTAACCTACTCGCGTCAGGTGCTAAATCAGCATTTAGTGCCCTTCAAAACGGCTATTAATGGCGGCGTCGACATGATCATGACGGCCCACATCGTCGTCGACGCTATTGACCCAAACCTGCCGGCCACCCTATCTAAGCCGGTACTTACCGGGCTGCTGCGCCAAGAGCTGGGCTTTACCGGGGTGATCACTACTGACGCCCTAGACATGGAAGGGGCCCAGCTGGCTGTAATGACCCCCGCTGAGCAGGCTAAATACAAGGAGCTCAAGAACAAGGAAGACAGCGCCAAACAAAAAGCCGATAAAGACCCAACTCAGGCGGACTCGGCGCGTGAGGCCTCAACGGAGTTTAAAAACTTCCTGGCTCCTATTCGCGCACGGGTAGCGGTCAAAGCCCTGCAAGCTGGCAGTGACATTTTGCTAAATACTAAGGACGCTGCTGCAGTAGTTGACGGGATTAAAGCTGCAGTTAAAGACGGATCGCTCACTAGCGCGCAAATTGATCAGTCAGTTCTGCGCATTTTGAAGTGGAAACAAAGCGCGGAGTGCTCAAAACTGAGCCGATCGACGCCGCTAGCGTGCAAGCCAAGCTGGGCACTGCGGCTAGTAGGGACGTGGCCAGCCAGATTGCGCGTAACTCGGTTACTTTGCTGCGCAATGACGCTAACAAGGCGCCCTTGAATGCGGCCAAGGGTACGCGCGTGCTGGTGGCCGGCAGCTCCTGGGCTAACCCGGAGCTATTGCCTGAGCCTCTTAAAGCTGCTGGTTTCAGTGTGGTTTTCACCCAGGATCCCGACGCTAAAGAAAATCCTTCCGACAGCGAGATTTCCGCTTGGGTGCGCCAAGCAGCCAATGTGGATACGGTGATTTTTGCTAGCTACGCCCCTGGCGCCCAGCAGTTCAAAGCCATTGACGCGCTGGTGGCCACCGGCAAGCAGGTGATCGTCATTAACACCAGCTTGCCCTACCCCCTGGCCCGTTACAGCGGCGGGGGAGCAGGCCCGCAGGTGGTGGCGGAGATTTACGCCAATAACTCGGTGGCCTTGGCGGCTGCGGTGGATGTGCTTAGTGGCAAGGTTAATGCGGTCGGTAAGTTGCCAGTTAGCGTGCCCGGGGCTAGCGGGGTGGCTTATGCGCGTGGTTTCGGCCTGGGTTATGGTTCTGCCTCTGCTACCGCAACGGCGACGACGCCCGTGGCTACAGCCCTGGCTACGCCGGCTTTGGCTGCTACTTGCGGGGCGATTCCCACCGCAAAGTCCACTACTAAACCCAGTGCCAGCCTCAAAGCGGCGCCTAGTTCCTCCCAAAGTCCCAAACGTGGCTTAGCTCATAGTGGGGTGGAAACGGGACTGTTTGTAGCCTTTGCACTGGCCCTGTTGGGTGGTGGTCTGGCGCTGCGTAGCCGCACCAGGCAGTGCTAGCAGCCATTTTGGGCTGTAACTAGAAAAATTTGAGGGGTGATCCGATTTTTGGGTCACCCCTCAAATTGTGTTGAATGCCACTAAATAATAATTGAATCTTGAAGGAATGTTAAAACTGATAACAATGGTGATTATGTGAATTGTGATGAAACTGTTTCCTTTGGGGCTCCAGGGCATTAATCTAGGCTAAATAAACCGGGGCTGTACCCCGCAGCCATCAGTCAATATCCCTAGTCATTGGAGTCCTCGTGAGTCAGAACAAACGATCACGCGCCTTCCGCAGCACGGTTGCTGTGGTGCTGGCGTCGATGGTGTTGTCCGCAAACCCCGTGGCCTTCGCAGATGGTCCCAGCCAAGACGACATCAACAAGTCAAAGCAGAAGGAAGCTAGCACTTCTGCTTCTATCGCTTCCCTGGAGGCGCGTTTGGCCACGCTCAAGGCCAACACTGAAAACGCCACCATGAAGGCACAGATCGCCACTGAGGACTATCTGCAATCCCTTGATGCACTAAACAAAGCCAAGGCAGCCACCGCCGCTGCGCGAGCTAAGGCCACGGCTGCCACCAAGCAGACGCACCAAGCTCGCAAAAGCCTCTCCGACGTCGTCGTACAGACTTACCAGGACGGCGGCAACCCCTTCGACATAGTCTCCCCCTACCTGACCGGGCGCTCACTGGGAGATATTGCCAGCCAGAAGGCCGCGCTGGACCGTGCGGGTGAAAACACTGACGCAAAACTGCAAAAAGTGCAGGCTCTGCAATCGGTAGCCACCACCATGGAAGGCATTGCTGCGCAGAAAGAATCAGCTCAGCGCACCGCCACGCAAAAAACTGAAGCAACCAAGAATGCTGCCCAAGCTGCCGCTAACGCCGCCCAAGCCGCCCAAAGTCAGGCCACCAGCCAGCGTGCCAACCTGATCAGCCAACTGGCAGCTCAGCGCAACACCACTGTGGCCCTGGAAACCCAGCGTCAAGAACAGCTTGAGCAGGCTGAGCAAAACCGCAAGAACGAGGAAGCTCGCAAGCAGGCTCAGCAGGCCGCCGCCCAGGCCAAGGCTAAGGAAGAGCAGGAAAAGCAGAACGAAGCTAAGGCCAAGGAAACCGCTTCGCCTACCCCCAGCCAGCCTGACCCCCAGCCCAGCCAAACCGCCGCGCCTGATCCGCAGCCGAGCCAAACTACTACGCCTGAGCCGGCCCCCAGCCCCAGCGAAACCAGCCAGCCAGCTCCCTGCGCCCGCGCCTGAGCCGTCCCCCAGCCCCACGCCCACCCCTGAGCCGGATCCGGAACCTGAACCCGACCCGACTCCTGCCCCTTCCGGTGGCGCGGATGTGGCTATCGCCAAGGCTTACACCTTCATCGGTGTGGACTATGTGTGGGGCGGCGAGTCCTACTCTGGTGTGGACTGCTCTGGTCTGGCCATGCTCTCCTGGGCGGCGGCCGGGGTGAGCCTGACTCACTCCTCACGCGCCCAGTACTGGGAAGGCACCCACGTTTCACTGGACTCCGTCCAGCCCGGTGACCTGATCTTCTGGTCCTCCGATGGCTCTGCCGGGTCTATCTATCACGTGGCCATCTACCTGGGTAATGACCAGATGATTGAGGCACCCACCTTTGGTGTGCCGGTGCGCGTAACCGGCGTGCGCTACTCGGGCATCATGCCTTACGCTGTGCGCCTATAACTAGACCTGTAGGCGGCGCCTGAGACCTGCAACCTTAAACGTGCGTCTACAAAGTTAAAGCACTGTCCCCCTGGCGCAGTTCATTCACAGCCAGGGGGACAGTTTTATTTACAAGCTCAAGGAAAATGGGATTGGGATGGGGGTTAGTGGCCTTCGTGCTCACGCAGGCGAGCGAAGGAACGGCGAATTTCAGCCTCAGCCTCTTCGCGGCCTACCCAGTGGGCGCCTTCTACGCTCTTGCCCGGCTCTAGATCCTTGTAAACCTCAAAGAAGTGCTGGATTTCTAGACGGTGGAACTCGCTGACGTCCTCAATGTCGGTACGCCAAGAAGCACGCTGGTCAGCTGCGGGCACGCATAGAACCTTGTCGTCGCCGCCCTTTTCATCGCGCATACGGAACATGCCTAGCGCGCGGCAGCGAATCACGCAGCCAGGGAAAGTGGGTTCTTCTAGTAGTACTAGGGCGTCTAGCGGGTCGCCGTCCTCGCCTAGAGTGTCGTCAATAAAGCCGTAGTCGTCGGGGTAACGGGTGGACGTGAACAACATGCGGTCCAGGCGAATACGGCCGGTCTCATGGTCAATCTCGTATTTATTACGGTTACCCTTGGGGATCTCAATGGTTACATCGAATTCCATTTTGAGCTCCTTCCTCGCCCCGCAAAGCCAGGACATGTTTTAGGCTTGCAGTGGGTGTGTTTACTCAAGCCAGCCTGCCGATGGTAGGGCCGTTTGGTCCTAGAACTGTGTATAGCACTAGTTTGACTCATTAGCGCAGGGTTTGGGCAAATCTTTGCGATTCTCTTAGGTTCAAATGAGGCTAACTCCGCGAATGAGCAGCTGGAGTAAGAAAGAATAAGCCGCATCGTCGTCGTCGACAGGGGAGTCATGCTCAGGGCGGGTCTCGAACTGGACGAAGCCGTGCACAGCAGACCAGATGGACCAAGCGATTAAACCAGGCTCATCTTTACGGATCTTACCGGCAACCTGGCCGTAGCGTACTAGCTCTGTCATAGAGTCCAGGCAAGCTTGGGCACTAGCACCGGCATGCCAACGCCATAGCAGGGCATAGACTCCAGGCGATGCTTTAGCGTGCTGACGGTAGACAACTCCTGCGTCATATAGGCGTTGCAAGGGATCTGTGGTGGTGACGCGTAAAAGCTTTTCCCGCAGCTGAAGAAAGCTCTCATCTATGAGGGTGTTAATGACAGCTTGCTTGTCACCTATATGGCGGTAGATGCTAGCAGGAGACACCCCGGCCTTTTCTGATAGTAGCCGGATAGTGAAAGCCTCATATCCGTCCTCTTCGATAATACGTTTTGAGGCGTCAAGTATGAGCCCCCTGATTTCAGCGGTGGGAGTGCGCTGGTTTTTTGTAGTTTTCTGGTTGGTCATCAGGTGCTTCTCCGGTGGGCTGTGCCAGCTAACAGCGATTCGTCATGTCGGTACTCATGATAGATATTTCTTTCTACTGTGGAAGAATGCTTTAGCTGTGTTTGGGCAGAGTGACCCAGCACAGCAGTGCGAATGCTAAAGACAGGCCGGAAGCAATCCAGCAGGCAGCGTGTGTGGCGCTCATGAAACTAGTTTCGATAGCTTGCTGTGCGCTGTGGCGGATGGCTAATGGTAAATGCGGCAGTATTGAATGCGCTGCCATCACAGAATCTTGAGCAGCTTTTGTTACAGCAGCGGGGATATGCAGGATAGACAAGGCATCTGCGAGCTTGTTGGGATAGACCGAGACAATCGCGGAACCCATAACGGCCACGCCCAAAGTGCCGCCAATCTCGCGGATTGTGTCATTTACTGCTGAAGCCGCGCCGGTTGAGCTTTCTGGAACCGTGCTCATTAAAGCATCCGTTGCGGGCCCTTGAACCAGGGCAATTCCAGCCGCCATAAGCGCCATGGTTGGCACAACCGCCAACCAATAGTTGCAGTGGGCGCCAACTTGCGTAACCACAAACATGCTTGCTGAGAGGAAAACTAATCCCACTGTTACTACCACGCGGTGTCCCAAAACGTTTAGCTAGCTGTGTAGCAAGCGGGGCCACAGCAGCCATAACTACTGCGAAAGGCAAGGTTGACAAGGCGGTTTTTAGTGCGCTGTAGCCGCGCAGAGCCTGGAACCATTGGGTGGTGATAAAGATGAATCCAAACAAGCAGAAGAAAGCGATGCAAATTGCGCAGGTACTGCTGGTGAATATGGCGCGGCGGAAGAGTGAAACGTCAATGAGGGGAGCTGGCGTGCGCCACTCAACTGCCGCAAACATTGCCAATACGAGCAGGGATACACAAATGCCGCCAATAACCTGCCAAGACAGCCAGCCATAAGTTGGGCGCTCAATAATTGCCCACACTAGCAGCCCTACACCGGTAACTGACAGTACTGTGCCAGGGAAATCGAATTTTTCGCTGTGGAATGTCCGTGACTCTGGCACTGCTGTCACAATGCAAGCCAAGGCCACTACGCCAATAACTGCGCATACCCAGAAAATGGAATTCCAGGCGTAGTGCTCTAGCAAGATACCGCCGATGATAGGCCCTAAAGCGATACCTACACCGGATGTGGCCGCCCATAGGCCAACAGCTAAGCTACGGTATTTGGAATTCTCAAAGATAACGATGATCAGCGACAAGGTTGCCGGATAGATCATGGCGGCGCTGACTCCTAGCGCCACGCGCAGTGCTACCAACTGCCACAAAGTCCAGGAAAAAGCGGCGCCGGCGGAGAATAGGGTGAATCCCACCAAGCCGATCAGTAGCATCCGTCTACGTCCCCAGCGGTCACTTAGTTTTCCGGCCGGCAGTAGTAGAGCAGCAAAAGACAAGGTGTAGGCATCTACCACCCATTGCAAATCTGTGGACGAGGCGTTTAGGGCCTCACTTAGCGTAGGGATCGCCACATTGACGATGGTGTTATCCATTACAACTAGCAACACCACCAGGCATAGCGCAGTGAGCGCTATCCATTTATTTGCGCGCTGCGGTCTGCTCTGCGTGCTGGAGCTAGCTGGCAGTGACTGCATAGATTGCATATTGATGTTCCTCTAATGTGAAACAACGTTTTCTTTGGGTGAAACAATACTCCTCTTTGTCTGGGGTGGTAGCTGGTTGGGCAAATAAGTGTGTAAGACGACAGTTTTATGCGGCGCGTCGGCACATATATAGGGTGAAGACGATATCCTTACCTTGAGGGCGGCTATCGCTGGGGTTGAGGTTAGCCTCGATCTGCCGTAATCGCTCTTAAACCCAGTAGTCGCTCGACTCCCCACGGCGTCCACAAACTTATTTCGGCCTGCCTGCAAGAATGGAAATAACAGCATGCGTAAATTGGTTGCAGCCTCGCTCAGCGTGGCTACCTTACTGGTAGCCGGCGGGTACTACACGCTGTTTGACGCTCTGGACGTGGTACCTGGGTTTGTCACTGCCGCTAGCGTGGATATCTCTCCCCGCGCGTTCCCGACGGCGTCTGGCATTACTCCCGCCGCCTCTAACGTCACTGCGCTAAACACTAATGCGCCTATCCCTGAAACTTCGCAGGTACAGTCACTGATCACTTCCCTTACCTCCAACCCAGCTATGTCTGGGGGCACCGTTGGGGTAGTGGTTAAAGACTCCCTAACCGGTAAAGACATTGCTTCCACCAACGCCAACTCCGCCATGGTGCCGGCCTCCAGCCACAAAGTTTTGACTGCCGCAGCTGCACTTAGCGCCCTGGGAGCCAGCCACCGCGTACAAACCAGCACCTATCTAGAAGGCTCCACCCTAACCCTGGTGGGTGGGGGAGACGTGCTCCTAGCTGCAGATAAGGGAGACGCTAACTCCGTCGTCGGACACGCCGGACTAGGCGACCTAGCCCGCTCAACCGCAGCTGCCCTCAAAGCCAAGGGCGTAACCAGTGTAAACGTGACCCTAGACGACACCCTATTTACCGGCGCCACCTGGCACCCCAGCTGGGACAGTGAATACAGCTCCTGGGCCACCCAGGTACAGCCGCTAATGATTGACGTAACCAGCCACTACGGCGGCCCCTACCCGGCAGACCCGGCCATGGAAGCCACCACGGTGTTCATCACCCACCTCAAAAACGCCGGTATCGGCGTGCTAGGCCAGCCCACTCGCGCCCAGCGCGGCGCCAACTCCGCCAAGGTGTCCGCAGTAGACAGCGCCACCCTGGCAGAAATCCTGGGCGTATCACTAACCACCTCAGACAACACCATGACTGAGGTAGAAGGCCGGCTTGTGGCCGTGGCCGGGGGACAAACCGCAGACTTTAACGGCGCCACCAAGGCCGTACTGGCCCAGCTCAAAAAAGACGGTTACGACATTTCCGGGGTAACCATGGATGACTGCTCGGGCCTAAGCGTCAAAAACCAGGTCAGCCCCAACCTGCTGGCCACCATCATGACCCACGCCGCCGGTAAAGACGGGGTGGGTAACGGCCGTACGCTACTCAGTGACCTGCCGGTTTCGGCCTACAGCGGCACTTTGAAGAACCGTTTCCACAACACTTCCGCTGCTGGTTGGGTGCGTGCCAAGACCGGGTCGCTGTCAGGCGTGCGCTCCCTGACCGGCACTATTGTTACCGCCTCGGGGCGTGAGCTTAGCTTCTCAGTGGTGCTTAACAACATCCCAGACGGTCAAGAAGCAACTGCCCTGGCCGCCGTCGACGACGCCCTAATCACCCCGCTACGTAACCTCTAAACCGGCTAACTTTTACAGTTCGCCAGTTGATAAAGAGATAAACGTGACGGCCATTGCGGTGGCACAATTAGTAACGAAAGTGGCAATCTAGTATTTCAGTGCCATATAGCGGTGGAACCCTAACTGCCGCACGCGCCAGGCGCGCAATGGCAACGTCTTCTCCTTGAACGGATAAATATGAACGTTTCTGACATGGGCACCGACCTGGACCGCGTGCTAATCACTGAGGACCAGCTAAACGAACGCCTAGACCAGATTGCCGCCGAAATCAACGTCGACTATGCCGGCCGCAACCCGCTGCTGCTGGGCGTACTCAAGGGGGCCGTGTACGTAGTCAGTGACCTTTCGCGCCGTCTGAACTTCTCTGCCCAGATGGAATGGATGGCTGTATCCTCCTACGGCTCAGGCACCAAGTCCTCCGGCGTCGTACGTATCCTCAAAGATCTAGACTGCGACGTAACCGGACGCGACATCCTCATCATTGAAGACATCATTGACTCCGGCCTAACCCTATCCTGGCTGGTCAGCAACCTATCTAGCCGTGGCGCCAAGTCTGTTGAGATCGCCACCCTGCTACGTAAGCCCGAGGCCGCCAAAGTGGAAATTAACCCCCGCTACATCGGCTTCGACATTCCCAATGAATTCGTGGTTGGCTACGGCCTGGACTACGCCGAGCGCTACCGCAACCTACCTTTCGTGGCCACCTTGGCCGAACACGTCTACGGAGGCTGATTAATGCCGAGCCAAAGCGAGAAAGACCCCTATAAGCGCCGTACTAAGCCCACCAAGGACTTAAAAGCAGCAGACAAGCACGAACGCGACAAGCGCGACGGCGAGAAAAAAGACGAAGGCCGCCGCAAGCTGCGGCCCATGCACTTGTTCTTGCTGTTCCTGATCTTGGCGGTGCCCGGCTATTGGGTGGTTAACTCGCTGCTCGGCTACTCCAATATTGACACTTCCTCTGGCCTGGCCCTGCTCAAGAGCGGCAAGGGGGTTGAGCGCGTCACCATTATTGACGGCAATCAGGTAGTGCAGGTGCGGCTAAACCGCGACTATGTGCAAGCCCCGCGTATCGCTGGGGAAAGCGAATACAACGCGGGTAAACGAGTACAGTTCACCTACGTCACCGCCCAGGCCAAGGAAGTTAACGAGCTAGTTCAAAAGGCCAACCCCAAGGGTGGCTACGACTCGGTTGTGCCCACCACCTCCTGGTGGTCCTCATTCCTGCAAATCCTGCTGCTCTCGGCAGTGTTCCTGGGGGCCATGTGGTTTGTGATGGGGCGAATGCAAGGCGGCTCCCGGGGCGGACTGTTCTCCATTGGCCGCTCTAAATCCCAAATTGGCTCTAAAGAAATGCCTGACGTCACCTTTGACGACGTCGCCGGGGTAGATGAGGCTGTAGAAGAACTACAAGAAATCCGTGAATTCCTCTCCGAGCCGGCAAAGTTTAAGGCCGTAGGTGCAAAGATCCCGCGCGGCGTGCTGCTTTACGGCCCGCCTGGAACCGGTAAAACCCTGCTGGCTAAGGCCGTAGCCGGCGAGGCCGGGGTGCCTTTCTTCTCTATGAGCGGTTCAGAGTTCATTGAGATGTTTGTGGGTGTGGGTGCCTCGCGTATGCGTGACCTGTTTGAGCAGGCCAAGGCCGCCGCCCCGGCAATTATCTTCGTTGATGAGATCGACGCCGTGGGGCGCTCGCGTGCCTCTGGCGCCACTACCGGCGGTCACGACGAAGCCGGCCAGACCCTCAACCAGATGCTGGTGGAGATGGATGGTTTTGGCACCGGCTCTAACGTGATCGTTATTGCCGCCACCAACCGCCCTGACGTGCTTGATCCCGCCCTGCTGCGTCCGGGCCGTTTTGACCGGCAGGTGGCCGTGGAGGCTCCCGACATGGCTGGGCGCCTAGCCATCTTGAAGGTGCACGCTAAAGGCAAGCCCATGACCGACGACGTCGACCTGGCCCTGGTAGCTAAGCGCACCCCGGGCTTTACCGGCGCTGAGCTAGCCAATGTGCTTAACGAAGCTGCGCTGCTAACTGCGCGCGCCAACGCTAACCTGATCGATAACCGTGCGCTAGACGAGGCCATTGACCGCGTCATTGCCGGCCCGCAAAAGCGCACTCGGGTTATGAATGATCACGAAAAATCTATAACCGCATATCACGAGGCTGGTCACGCCCTATGTGCGGCGGCCGGGGCCTACTCTGACCCGGTCACCAAGGTGACGATTTTGCCGCGTGGACGCGCCCTGGGCTACACCCAGGTGATGCCCTCTGACGACAAGTACTCGGTGACCCGCAACGAGCTGCTAGACCAGCTGGTTTACGCCATGGGTGGGCGCGCCGCTGAGGAAATCATTTTTGATGACCCCACCTCGGGGGCCTCTAACGACATTGAAAAGGCAACCTCCATTGCCCGCCGTATGGTCACCGAATACGGCATGAGTGATCTGCTAGGTACCGTGCGTTTGGGTAAGAACGACGACGGCGACGCTATGGCCTCCCTGGGCGGCCCGGGCTACTCTGAGGCGGTTTCTGCACAAATTGATGAGCAGGTGCGCGCCCTGGTGGAGAGTGCCTACCAGGATGCTTTGCAGATTTTGGTGCGTAACCGCCCGGTGCTTGACCGCCTAGCCCAGCAGCTGCTGGAGAAGGAAACCATTCTTGAGGGCGAGCTAGCCCAGATTTTCGCTCCGGTAGCAAAGCAGCCCAAGCGCCCACGCTGGCACGGCGGCGAGCTGGAGGCCCTAAACGCCCAGGTGGAAGCAATTGCCGATCCTGACTGGGAGCAGCTGGAGGCTGACGCCAAGGCGCAAAAAGCAGATTGAAGGCGGCGCTGAGATTGAGGGTGGCGCTGAGCTGAGAGTCCGGCACTGGGACAGAGAGTGCCGCTGAAATTAATGCTGAGCCAGCATTTGGGGCTAAGGCAGCTGAAACTGAGGAGACCAGCCGTGACTAGCGAGGCAACCGACGCTGAAACTGGGCGCTCGCAAGCTGTGCCGGAAGCCCAAGCGGCGCCGTCGGTACTGGCCCAGCCGGAAGCCCAAGCTGTGCCGGAAGCCCAAGCGGCGTCGTCGGCACTGGCCCAGACGCGCCCTTATGACGCTGAGGGCGTGCGCAAAGCCGTATATGACCTGCTGGTAGCCATTGGGGAAGACCCTGAACGTGACGGGCTACGCGAAACCCCCCAGCGTATGGCGCGCGCCTATGCTGAGCTATTTGCGGGCTTAAGCGAAGACCCTGCCCACCACCTGGACAAAGTCTTTGACGTGGGCCATGACGAAATGGTGCTGGTGCGTGACATCCCCATGTATTCGGTGTGTGAACACCACCTGCTGCCCTTCCACGGGGTGGCACATGTGGGCTACATTCCCGGCACTGACGGACACGTAACCGGTCTAAGCAAGCTAGCGCGCCTGGTGGAGGGCTACGCCCGGCGTCCCCAGGTGCAAGAACGCCTCACCGCCCAGGTGGCCGACGCCATGGTAGAGCGCCTGCACTGTAGGGGAGTGCTGGTGGTAGTCGAGGCTGAGCACCTGTGCATGTCTATGCGTGGGGTGCGTAAGCCCGGCTCTAACACGGTTACCTCAGCGGTGCGCGGCATTATGCGCAATCCAGCTACCCGCGCGGAGGCAATGAGCCTGATTTTAGGGCGCCGAGGCTAGGGACTAGTTGGGCTATAAATGCGGCTACGTGAACTACCTAGATGCCTAGTACTGTGCAGTTCTTGGTGATTAGCGGTCACAGCCCATGCATATTGCAGATACACTTAAGCACGTGAGCGCGCGCCATTATCCTCAGTTACCCGGGTGTAGTCTGCCCAGCGACCGCACCTTAGTGATGGGGGTTTTGAATGTAACTCCCGATTCTTTTTCCGACGGCGGCCGCTGGTACCAGCGTGATGCGGCACTAAAGCACGCTTTAGTTTTGCTAGACCAGGGCGCCGACATAATCGATATTGGGGGAGAATCTACTCGCCCGGGCGCCGCCAAGGTGGATATTGAAGAAGAAACCGCGCGTGTTGTGCCGGTAATTGAGGCGATACTTCAGGCGCGCCCGCAGGCAGTTATCAGTGTAGACACTATCCACGCGGCCACCGCCCTGGCAGCAGTGACAGCGGGGGCCGCCATCGTGAATGACGTTTCAGGCGGGCTAGTGACCAGGCCATGCACCGCACCGTGGCCAGCACCCAGGCCGCCTACATTTGTCAGCATTGGCGTGGCAACCCCCAGACCATGGACCGCCTAACTGACTACCCCGACGGCGTCGTCGCAGGCGTAATCAGCGAGCTAAACCAGCGCCTAGAGCAAGCCCAAGCAGCCGGGCTAGCCAAAGAACGCATCATTGTGGACCCGGGTTTAGGCTTCGCTAAAACCCATGAACAGTCTTGGCAGCTGCTTGCAGCAACGCAGCGCCTGCAAGAAGAGTTAGCAGCCCCGGTACTAATTGGGGCTTCACGCAAACGCTTTTTAACCTTGGCGGTAGCTGGCGGCACTGACACCGCTCGCGCCGCCGATCCGGCCCAACGCGACAACATCACCGCCACCACCAGCGCACTCGCGGCGCTTGGAGGTGCCTGGGCGGTACGCGTACATCAAGTTATCCCCTCGCGTGAGGCAATCGCCGCCGCGTCCCTGTGGAAGGAATCTCGATGAGCACTCCCAATACCGTAACCTTGCGCGGACTATCTGCGCGCGGCTATCACGGTGTCCTGCCCTCCGAGCGTGCCGAGGGTCAGATCTTTAGCGCTGACGTGACCTTGTTTTTGGAGCCGGGCGTGCTCGACCGGGCTGCGGCCAGTGACGACATCGCCCAGACCGTGGACTATTCACAGTAGCTAACGCAGTGGTGGATGTTATTCACGGCGAGCCGGTAAACCTAATTGAAACCCTGGCTGACCGGGTGGCCCAGTCCGTGCTGGCATTTTCGGCGGTAGCTGGTGTGGAGGTGACCATCCACAAGCCGCAGGCCCCCTTGGAGGTGGCTTTCGACGACGTCGCCGTCACCCTGGTACGTGGGCGCACCCTAATGGCTTTGGCTGTGGCCGGACCTGACCAGATGGGTAACCTGGCTTTCACTGCCTCACCGGCCTCTGCGCTTTCAGCGGTCTCAGGGTTATCTGCGGTTTCCGGCTTGTCAGCGGTTTCTGGCCTGGACACCCTCACCGGCGCCTCAGCTGCGGCCACATCCGCTGCCGTGGCCCCCACCCCGTCCTCGCTGGGCGAGCATGGCGCCCACCGTAGCGAGACTGATGAGCAGGTAGCCATCATTGATGAGCCTGACGCTTTCGCTGATCCCGATGATCTAGACGACTACCTCACCGAGGTGGATGAGGACCAGCCGGCCCCACCGCCGTGGGGTGAGCGCTCCCAACTGCCGGTAGATGAACTGCCGGGCGAGTTCGCTAAGGCTGCCGGTGCCGGTGCGGTGGCTGCCGGTGGGGCGGCACTTACCGGTGCAGCTGCGGCAGCTGACAGTGCAGTTCGCGCTGGTTCTAGCGCCGAGCAGGACGGTTTATTTGACGGGCAAGCTGGCTCTGCCGACGACGACGCTTACGCCCCCGGCCACGCCGCTGAGAACGAGCCGGCGGCCCCGGCTGACGCCGCGCCGGTTCCCGCCCAGCACTCGGGCGAGGATTTTGCCGCTCACAGTGAGCAAGACGAATACAGCGAGCAAGACGAATACTCTGACGAGCAACGTCCGCAGGGCGCCGCCGGCTTTATCGGCGAGCTACATAACATGGACGACTCTGGCCCCTCCCAGGTGCACTGGCACTCGCTGCGCACTGAGGATGGCGAGCAGCAGCCGCAGCAGCCCCACCACTCTTTCGAAGAACTGCAGGCACAAGTCGCCCAGGAAGCAGCCGAGGTAGCTGCCGCAGCTGCCGCGAAGGAAGCCGAGTTCAACGCTGCGGTAACCAGCGCTGAGCCAGCCGCTGACGAACAATATGCTGCCTCTGCCGCCTCCGGTGAGGAAGAGGAAGCGCAAGACCCCACGCGCCTAGTTAACATCAACGAAGTTTTCCACTCTGAAGCACCAGCTGCTGAGGGTGAGGGGGCGCCAGAAGAAGCACCTAAGCCGGCAGACGCCGTCGACCCTGCTGCTGAGGCTGAACACGTAGATGAAGCGGGTCAGGAAGAAAACGCCTACGTTGACTTCCAGGAAACTGCAGACCTAGACACCAAGCAGGCTGAAGACGACGCTGAGTACGTTGACTACCAGGACACCGTAGCTTTGGGTACCAACCCTGAGGCTGAGGACAACTCCGAGTATGTTGACTTCCAGGAAACTACGGCTTTGGGCACCAACCCCCAGAGTGATGGCCAGGGCATGGCAGTTCAAGCTCCGGCAGATCACTTCACGACTTCCGAGCTAGATAGCGGCGACCAGTCGGCGATGCCTCCTTACGGTCACCACCACCACCCGGTGACCCAGGCTACGCCCCAGGAAGCATTCGACTTCAACTATGAGCAAGACACCATGGTCGGCTCTAACTCGCTGATCAGCGAGCTTTTCGACAGCCGCCGTGAACCCTGGCAGGACACCAGCAATAGCTGGGTTGCCTCCCAGACTCCTACCTGGCAGGACGCTTACACGGATCCCACTTCGCAGCTGGAGCAAAACGACGCTGCCAACCAAAGCGGTGACCCGCTAGACCGACGCCCACCCCACGCCGCAGAGTTTGTGCTCTCCCTGGGTGGCAACGTAGGCGGGGTACTAGCAGCCCTGCGCGACGCCGTCCACAAGCTGCAAGACACCCCCGGAATTGAGCTGACCGACGTCGCCCCCTTGGCCCGTACCGCCGCCGTAACCCGCCCAGACCAGGAGCCCCAGCCCGACTACCTCAACACGGTAATTGTTGGTTTAACTGGGCTTTCCCCGCGTGAACTACTGGCTGTGTGTCACCGTCTAGAAGACGAGGCCGGCCGAGTACGCACTGAGCGCTGGGGCATTCGCACCCTGGATGTGGACATCATCTGCTACGAGGGGGTCACCTCTGACGCGCCAGATCTGACCTTGCCGCACCCGCGAGCACACGAGCGTGCTTTCGTGCTGCTGCCCTGGTCTTTCGCCGACAGTGAGCTGAGCCTGGATGGCCAAGACACCGCTCAGCTGGCTGATGTGGCCCCCGACCGTGACGGGGTGCGCTGGCTGGCTCTGGACTGGTTGGAAACTGACAACCTGCCCACCTTGCCCACCGGCCAGTACATTGAACCGCCTTACGCTGATGAAGACAGCGATAGCAGTGAGGATCAGTCACAAGACAACGGTCAATGAAACGCACGCGGCTTCGTGTCTTAGCCTTGCTGGCCCTGCTGGGGGCCAGCTGTGGCTGGGCGATTATGAGTTTAGGGGCCCAAATAAACGGCTGGCCCCCAGCTATCGCCTTGCATGGGGGCATTGCGGCCGTAGTGGCGGCGCTAGCGATCTTGGCTTTTGGCTACCGAGTACGCCGCTATCAGCGTGACGCCAAATGGGTTAACCCCATGCGCGCGGCTTTAACGGTTAGTGCCGCGCAGGCCTGCTCGCTTACCGGTGCCCTAGCTGCCGGGGCCTATCTGGGGGCGCTGGGCTTTGCTTTAGGGGCGCTGGGCTCGCCGTTTATGCTCTCGCTGCGCTGGAATACCGGGCTCTGTGCGCTGGGGTGTTTAGCCTGGATGGTGGCCGGGCTGATAGTGGAGCGTTGGTGCATTGTGGATAACTCCGACGACTCCTCTGAGCCCGGCGCTGGGGCTGCCGCCTAGTTCTCTAGTTCCGACGGTGCGGCCTGGATGCCGCGCCGTATAGCTGCCGCGCGCTAGCGGCGCGGCGAGCAACAGCGGGCGGCTTTAACCCTTGTGCCAGTCTAAAGTGCGGGCAATTTGGGCGATTGCTTCAAGCAGTTTCAAGTTAAAGTCCACACCCAACTGGTTGGGGATAGTGACCATAACATTGTCAGCTGCCGCAACGGCGAAGCTGGAGGCGCGACAGCTCTGGTCCGCCGCCGCCGCGACAACTGGGCATTAGGTCAGCGGCTGCTGTATAGTTCAGTGCATGCTGACCATTGCTTCGCGTCTTGACGTCATGAACCGGCTCGGCCGGGCCATGGCCGACCCGACGCGCTCCCGCATCCTGATGTCCCTGCTCGACAGCCCGAGCCACCCCGCGGTGCTCTCGCGCGAGCTGGGGCTGACCCGCTCGAACGTATCCAACCACCTGACCTGCCTGCGCGACTGCGGGATCGTGGTCGCCGAGCCTGAGGGCCGCCAGACTCGCTACGAGATCGCCAACCCGCACCTGGCCGCAGCGCTGACGGCACTGGTCGATGTGACCCTCGCCGTGGACGAGAGCGCGCCGTGCATCGACCCGGCCTGCTCGGTGCCGGGCTGCTGCGCCGCGAGCAGTTCGGGGGACGCCTCGTGAGCGCCGCCTGCGGCTGCGACGAGCCGACGACCAGCCCCGCAGACGAGGCAGAGGAGGCAGAGCGCCCGTGGTGGCGTGATCCCGGCCTGGTCGTGCCGATCCTCTCCGGCGTCGCGTTCGGCACCGGCCTGGCGTTGGAGTGGTCGGGGCTGCACATCGCGGCGCTGGTCGCGTTCTGGGCGGGCCTGCTGCTGGGCGCGTACACGTTCGTGCCCGGTGCGATCCGGAATCTCGTTGTGAAGCGCAAGCTCGGGATCGCGCTGCTGATGACGATCAGCGCCGTGGGCGCGGTGATCCTCGGCTACGTCGAGGAGGCGGCCGCGCTGGCGTTCCTCTACTCGATCGCCGAGGCCCTGGAGGACAAGGCGATGGACCGCGCCTGCGGCGGGCTGCGCGCGCTGCTGAAGCTCGTGCCGGAGACCGCGACCGTGCTGCGCGACGGGACCTCCGCCTCGGTCCCGGCCAGGGAGATCGCCGTCGGCGACGTGCTGCTGGTCCGCCCTGGCGAGCGGGTCGCGACCGATGGGCTGGTCCGCTCGGGCCGGTCGAGCCTGGACACTTCGGCGATCACCGGTGAATCGATCCCGGTCGAGGTCGCGCCCGGAGAAGCGGTGTCGGCGGGCGCGATCAACAGCGCCGGCGTGCTGGAGGTCGAGGCGACCGCCGCGGGCACCGACAACTCGCTGACCACGATCGTGGAGCTGGTAGAGCAGGCCCAGGCCGAAAAGGGCGACCGAGCCCGGATCGCTGACCGGATCGCCCGCCCGCTGGTGCCCGGCGTGATGGTCCTCGCCGTCCTCGTCGGCGTGCTCGGGTCCCTGCTCGGCGACCCGGAGACCTGGATCACCCGCGCCCTGGTCGTCCTCGTCGCGGCCAGCCCCTGCGCGCTGGCGATCGCGGTGCCCGTCACCGTGGTCTCCGCGATCGGCGCGGCGACCAAGTTCGGCGTCGTCATCAAGAGCGGGGCTGCCTTCGAGCGCCTCGGCGGCATCCGGCACCTGGCCGTAGACAAGACCGGCACTCTGACCCGCAACCGGCCCGAGGTAACCGCCATCGTCGCTGCCCATGGGTTCGACGATGCGCAGGTGCTTGCTTTGGGCTGCCGCCGTGGAGCAGCACTCGACGCACCCACTCGCCGCCGCCATCGCCGCCGCGGGCCGGGGAACCCCCGCCGCGCAGGACGTGGCCGAGGAGGCCGGGCACGGCATCGGTGGCCTGGTCGACGGCCGCAGGGTGGCGGTGGGCAGTCCGCGCTGGATCGACGCCGGTCCGCTCAAGGCTCGGGTCGAGGACCTGGAGGCCGAGGGGCAGACCTGCGTGCTCGTCACCGTCGACGGCTTCCTGGCCGGGGCGATCGGCGTCCGCGACGAGCTGCGCCCCGAGGTCCCCGAGGTCGTGCGGACCTTGCGTGACCAGGGCGTCGAGGTGAGCATGCTCACCGGCGACAACTCCCGCACCGCTGCTGCGCTGGCGAAGCTGGCCGGGATCGGCGACGTGCACGCCGAGCTGCGTCCCGAGGACAAGGCTCGCATCGTCGTCGGGTTCTCGGAGACGTCGCCGACCGCGATGATCGGCGACGGCATCAACGACGCGCCCGCCCTGGCCGGGGCGACCGTGGGCATCGCGATGGGCGCGACCGGCTCCGACGCCGCGATCGAGTCCGCCGACGTCGCCTTCACCGGCCACGACCTCGGCCTCATCCCGCAGGCTCTGCTCCACGCCCGCCGCGGCGGCAGATCATCAACCAGAACATCGTGCTGTCCTTGGCGATCATCACTGTGCTGTTGCCGCTGGCGATCACCGGCGTGCTCGGCCTGGCAGCGGTCGTCCTCGTGCACGAGGTCGCCGAAGTCGTCGTCATCGCCAACGGACTGCGGGCTGCGCGTGCCCGCAAGCAATAGGTGTTCCGTCCAACGCCATAACTCAGACATGCGCTAGCGCATATCGACGACGCCGGTGCCCAGCTCGATCTTGGAGGTGCGCGCCCCCATGGCGGTTAGAAGCGGGAAGGGGCTGGCTTGCTGACGCGCAAAGTGGTGTACGCGCGCATAAGCCCCATCAATACCAAGCTGCTCGGCGCCCTGGGCTAGGTCAATGGCCTGTAGGAGGGAGTCGGCTGCGGTGCGAGTTTGGGATCCCTGGTAGGGGCCCCAGTGTCCAAAGGAGAGGAAACCAATTTTCTTCATAGCTGAGCATTTCTGTTGGCCTCAGCATAGTTGAATTTTAAACTAAAATAATGTGTGGGTCGACACGGCTGGAATTTCGGATTATGAAAACGGGACCTAAAGGTAAAACTGATCAGGTATATATGGGGTAGTTCTAAGGAGTAGACATGTCACTTGCCCCAGCTGATATTGAGTTTCGCCCGGTTTCGCACTCGCTGATAGCGCTGCGACTGATCAACGTAGTCATTTTTATGCTGCTGCTTTTAGGTGGCAGCGCTGTGGCCGCGCTAGCAATTTCCCCGCTGCTTTGGGCGGTGTTTGGGCTGTTTGCGCTGATCACCTGCTGGCTACTGTGGCTAGTGCCGCGCCAGGTCAAAAACATGGGCTACGCCCTAACCGACACGGAGCTGATCTACAAGCGTGGCGCCATGTGGCGCACAGTTACCGTGGTGCCCTATGGCCGTATGCAGTATGTGGATCTAAGCCAGGGCCCGCTGATGCGCATGTTTGGCATTTCTGACCTGCGCCTACACACCGCGAGCGCCTCAACTATTTCCAATATTCAGGGTCTACCCACTGGCGAAGCTGAGGCGCTACGTGAACACCTTAGCCGCCTTGGTAGCTCCCAGATGGCAGGGCTGTGATGAGTGAATTTCTGCCTGCAAACGGCTTTGATGCCTCTTCGCGTGAGCTGTTTAATCAGCGCATGCAAGCTGGCGCCCCTAAACCCATAGCGTTAGGTCAGCCCCAACGCCTGCACTGGTTGACCCCAATCCTTAAAACCTGGCAGCTAGTGTTGGCGCTGCTTGCTTTCCTGGCTTACCAGAACTTGCAGGAAATACGTGAGCTATCTAAGCAAGCCGAAAATTACCACCTGCTTGATGATGTGGGCTTAGTGGTGCTGGTTGTGCTTGTGGGCGTGGTTGCGTTTTTGGCAATTATGGGCCTGTATGCGTATGTGTCTTGGCGGTGCATGAGCTACACCCTGGATGCTAAATCCATTACCTTGCACCAGGGCATTATTTTCAAAAATAAGCGCAGCGTATATCTAGAGCGCATTCAGTCGGTAGATATCAATCGCACCCTGGTGGCTCGCCTGCTGGGTTTGGGTACAGTGCGTATTGAAAGTGCTGGTGGCAGTGGCTCTAACCTGGATCTGTCTTATCTGAAGAACTCTGAGCTGGCCGGGATTCGCGCCCAGCTGTTGGAAGCGGCTTTTGCTGCTAAGGCTCCCCATGAGGGGGCGGCTATGGGCCTGGCTCAGATGGCTCCTGGGGCGCCGGTTCCAGGCGTGCAGCCAGCATCGCAGCCGGGCGGTCAAATGCCGACGGCGAACGGTGTGCCTGCGGAGGCGGTGCAGGCTGCCGGGGCTCAGGTGCCGCCGCAGCCGGGCGGTCAAATGCCGGGCCAGTATGTTCAAGGTGATCACTACACTCAGGCCGGCCAGTATGGCGCCGGTCAGTACGCTGCGGGCGCGCAGCTGCAAGAACAAACCCTGTATTCGGTCAGCACCACTAGGCTAATTGGCTCCTACCTGCTCACCCCGGCCCTAGTGGTGAGCGCGGTGGCTGTAATTGCCATCATTATTACCGGAGTTTTAGCGCTAAGCGGGGTAAGTAACGCTGGCGCCATTATGGGGGCTGGTTTTGGTGTATTTGCTGCAGCCAGCGCCATGGCCTCTAGCCTGTGGGGTCGCTTTAACCACGACTTCAACTTCTCCCTAGCGGTTTCCCGCGTGGGCCTGCGTCTACACGGAGGCCTAACCCAAACCTATTCGCGTACCTTGCCGCCTAACCGCATTCACGCCGTCGAGCTAACCCAACCGTTAATGTGGCGCTTAAAGGGCTGGTGGCGTGTGGAGGTACTCACCGCCGGCGTCAGCGGCGCAAGTGAGGGCACTGATTCCACCGGTGAAAACAAAGCCAACTTCACCGCCGACTCGCTACTGCCAGTAGGTGACTGGGGCCAAGCTCTCTACGCCCTATGGCTGGTTATTCCAGAGCTAGCCAGCGCCAACCCGCAAGCCCTGCTAAACAACATGGCCTACGGCGTCGGCACTGCCAACCCCAGCGGCGACCACCTGTGGTGCGCCCCGGGCCGCACCCGCTGGCTCGACCCGCTGCTATACAAGCGCAACGCGGTGGCCGTAACCGACACCGCCGTGCTTATCCGCGCCGGGCGCTTCAAGCGACGCCTGATTGTGCTCACCCACGAGCGCAGCCAATCCCTGGCGCTAAGCCAAGGCCCCTTCGAGCGTCTAGTGGATGTAGCCAACATTAAGTTCGATATGGTGCCCGGCCCGATCAAGCCGGTGATCCGCCACCTAGACACTGGCCAGGCCCGCCAGTTGTGGGCGCACCAGGCACATCGTGCCCGCATGCGCCGCGCCGCCGAAGAAAACTGGCTAAGCCGCGTCAGCACCACCCACCCCGGCCAGTAGCCCACAGGAGCCGGTGTTTGCAAGGGCCAATGGCTGATAAACACAGCCAACAACCAAAATGAGGTCGGTGCCCGCCAAATGGTGCCCGCAACTAAGCAAGCCCCGGGCCCAGCCGTGAACTGTCACGCTGGGGCCGGGGCGCTTGTATGTGTGGGCACAGCTATCGCGCCGGGGGTGAGGTCTTTGGCGGGCCCATATAATTGCCAGTGTGAATCAACAGCGTGCCTCACGGCTTGGCATAGGAATTATCAGCGCCGGCAAAGTGGGCTCGCCCCTAGCTAGCGCCCTACGCGCGGTAGGCCACGAAATCGTGGGTATCCACGCCGTCTCCGCCGCCTCACGCGAACGCGCCCAAGTGATGGTTCCCGGCGTGCCCCTGGCCAGCGTGGATGACATTGTGGCCAACTCAGAGCTAGTTATTTTGGCAGTTCCCGACGACGCCCTAGCAGACCTGGTCAGCGGCGTCGCTTCCCGCCAAGGCTGGCGCATGGGACAAATCGTGCTACACACCTCCGGCAGTTACGGTCTAGAAGTGCTGGCCCCTGCCGCCCAAGCCGGGGCCATCACCGCCGCCCTGCACCCGGTAATGACCTTCTCGGGCACATCCCTAGACCTGCCGCGACTAATTGGCTGCCCCATGGCGGTGGCCGCCGCCCCCGCATTCCTACCAATCGTGCAGGCGCTCGCGGTGGAACTAGGCGGCGAACCCTTCAGCGTGATTGACAGTGACCGGCCCGTCTACCACGCCGCCCTGGCCCACAGCGCCAACCACCTAGTCACCCTGGTCACCCAGGCAATGCGTACCTTGAACACTATCGGTATTGAAGATGCCGCCGCCGTGCTGCGCCCGCTACTAAGCGCCGCCCTGGAGCGGGCCTTAAACGAAGGAGAAGGCGCCCTTACCGGGCCTATCTCACGCGGCGACGTCGGCACTGTAAGTAGCCACCTAAACGCTTTAGACAGCCTGGAGCAGGCCAAAGAGCCTGACGGGCGCGACCGGGATATCCCGGCCAGCTACCGTGCCCTGGCCCGGGCAACCACCCAACGCTGTGAGATTAATAGCCAAATCACCCCTGAAGTGGCCCAGCAGCTATACCAGGTGATCGACCCGGACTAATTTGGTAGCCATGTTGCTAAGCCTGGCCCATACCCGTGAAGAACTAGCCGCCGCTATTGATGCAAACCAAACCAACCGCGCCGTGGTAATGACCATGGGCGCACTGCATGAAGGGCACCTGGACCTGCTGCGCCGCGCCGGTGCGCTGGTAGGGGCTGGCGGCACCGTAGTGGTGACTATTTTCGTTAACCCCCTACAGTTCGCACCCGGCGAGGACCTGGACGCCTACCCGCGTGACCTTGAGGGCGACGTCGAAAAACTACGCACAGTAGCCGAAAATGAGCTACAGCTAAGCCAGCTAGTGGTTTTCGCCCCCACCCCGGAAGTGATTTACCCCTCGGGAGATCCCCAAGTAACTATCAACCCCGGCCCCATCGCCACCGTGCTTGAAGGCGTCACCCGCCCCACCCACTTTGCCGGCGTGTGCCAGGTGGTTCTCAACCTGATGCACCTGACCCGCCCCACCTGGGCGCTATTTGGCCGCAAAGACGCCCAGCAGCTAGCTATTGTGCGCGCCATGGTACGTGACCTGTCGGTGCCGCTAAGCATTGAGCCAGTTGATATTCGCCGCGAAAGTGACGGGTTGGCTATGAGCTCACGTAATGCTTATCTCACCCCCGCCCAGCGCCAGCAGGCCCTGGCCCTGTCTCAGGCCCTAAAGGCCGGTATTGCCGCAGCTGAAAACGGGGGCGACGGCGCAGCGGTGCGACAGGCTGCCCTGACTATCTGGCCAATGCTGAAGGGGTTGAAGTTGATTACGTGGCCCTGGTGGGCGCGGACTCCTTCGTGGATCTAGCCGGCGCTGGCCTGGGCCTAGACCCGCAAAAATACCAGCCGGTAGCGGGGGAGCAGGCTCTACTAGCGCTAGCCGCTAAGGTAGGCTCTACGCGATTAATTGATAACACTTTGATTACTTTGCGCTAGGCTTACTTGACCATGAAGACTCGCACCATGATGACCGGTAAAATTCACCGGGCTACCGTCACCCAAGCCGACCTTAACTATGTTGGCTCTATCACTGTTGACGCGGCGCTACTGGAAGCAGCCGATATTTTGCCCGGTGAACGGGTAGATATCTGCGACTGCACCAACGGCAACCGCCTGTCCACCTACGTGATCCCCGGTGAACGCGGGGCTGGCGGCATCAAAATCAACGGCGCCGCAGCCCACCTAGTAAACCCCGGCGACATCGTGATCCTAATCGCCTATGGGCAGATGGATGACGTCACCGCCAGCATGTACACCCCTCACGTGGTGTTCGTCGATGAAGCCAACAAGATCATTGAAACCGGCAACGAACCCGGCCAGGTTCCCGACAACTTCTCCGGTTTGCAATCTAGCGGCGTGAGCTTCGCCGACTATCGCTCTCAGGGTTAGAGGCGGCCGGGGCGGGCGGCTAAACTAGCGCTCGTGAGCGAAACTAACAGCGCAAGCGAAACCAAGAGCGCAGCCGAAACCCCCGTACACGAACAATTCGCCGTGCGCGCCGCCAAGCGCGAGCGCCTGCGCGAAGAGGGCTGGGACCCCTACCCGGTGTCCGTCCCGGTAACCACCACCATCGCCGCCGTGCGTGAGCGCTTCGGGGCGCTCGAAGCCGGCCAGATGGCTGACGAAAACGACCCGCAGTCCACTGTGGGCGTGGCCGGACGCGTAATCTTCCTGCGCAACACCGGGCGCCTGTGCTTCGTCACCCTTCAAGATGGCGCCGGGGTAACCCTGCAGGCCATGCTGTCAGCTAAGGCCATGCCCAGCCAGGGCCACTCCTCACTGGCAGCCTTCAAGGCCGACGTCGACCTAGGTGACCACCTATTCGTACACGGCCAGGTAGGTTCCTCCCGTCGCGGTGAGCTGAGCGTATTTGCTGCCCCGCAGCTACGTGAGGGCGTAGAGGTAGCTCAGGCCAGCGACGACGACGTGCTCGTCCCGGCCTGGCGCATCGCCTCCAAGGCCCTGCGCCCCCTACCCAAGACCTGGACCAACGAAGAAGGCCAGAGCGTAACCCTGTCCGAAGAGCAGCGCGTGCGTCGTCGTGAACTAGACCTAATCATGCGCCCTGCCGCCCGTGACATGGTGCGTATCCGCGCCGCCGTCAACCGCTCAATCCGCGAAAACTTCTACAAGCGCGACTACATTGAGCTAGAAACCCCGATCCTGCAGGTAATTCACGGTGGGGCAGCGGCGCGTCCGTTCGTAACCCACATGAACGCCTTCGACATGGATCTCTACCTGCGTATCGCCACCGAGATCTACCTAAAGCGCGCCGTAGTTGGTGGCGTAGACCGCGTGTTCGAAATGAACCGCAACTTCCGCAACGAGGGCGTGGACTCCTCCCACAGCCCCGAATTCACCTCGCTGGAAGCCTACGAAGCCTACTCCGACTACAACGGCATGGCTGAGCTAACCCGCAACCTAGTGCAGCAAGCCGCCCGTGACGCCTTTGGTTTCAGCGAAGGCGAGGAGATCGTCACCCTGGCCGACGGCACCGAATACGACCTGTCGGGCGAGTGGGACAAGATCGACCTATACGGCTCCGTCTCTGAAGCCCTAGGTGAAGAAATCACCGTCAACACCCCCCGCGAAGAGCTAATCAAGCTGGCCGAAAAGGTGGGCCTGGAAGTTGACGACTACGCCGTAAACGGCAAGATCGTTGAAGACATCTTCGAAGAACTAGTGGGTAACAAGCTATGGCGTCCCACCTTCGTCTACGACTTCCCCGAGGACACCTCACCGCTAACCCGCTACCACCGCTCCCGTCCGGGCCTAACCGAAAAGTGGGACCTGTACATTCGCGGTTTCGAGGCGGGCACCGCCTACTCTGAGCTGGCAGACCCGGTAGTGCAGCGTCAGCGTTTCGAAGCCCAGGCCCTAGCCGCCGCCAACGGCGACCCCGAAGCCATGGTGCTAGACGAAGACTTCCTGGTAGCCATGGAACAGGGCTTCCCGCCCTGCGGTGGTATGGGTATGGGTATTGACCGTCTGCTCATGGCCCTAACCGGCCAGGGCATTCGCGAAACCATCACCTTCCCGCTGGTAAAGCGCGTCTGAGTGTGAGCGTGCCAGCACAAAGTAGCGCCGACGCCGAAGCTACCGCCGCGCCGCAGGCTGGCGCCCCGCTGCGGATCGCCTTCCTAGGGCCCTTTGGCACCTTCACAGAGCAAGCCGTACGTCAGGTAGCCAGCCCCGACGCGGTGCTACTGCCCATGACCAGCGCCCCCCAGGCGCTCGCGGCAGTGCGCAACGGGCAGGCAGACCGGGCCGTGGTGCCCATTGAGAACTCCATTGAGGGCGGCGTCAACGCCACCTTGGACGCGCTAGCCCACGGCCAACCGCTGGTGATTGTGGGGGAGATGCACGTCAACGTGGTCTTCCAGCTGGCTGTGCGCCCGGGTACTACCCCTGAGCAGGTGCGTCGCATCGGCACCCACCCCCACGCCTGGGCCCAGTGCCGAGGCTGGGTGGAGTCCACTTTCCCTGGCGCTGTGCATGTGCCCGCCACCTCCACCGCTGCCGCCGCCCAGCTGCTTAGCCAGGGCGAGGCCGGTTTTGATGCGGCCTTGTGTAATGCGGTGTCGGTGAGCAGCTATGGTTTACAGGCGCTGTATCAGGACGTGGCCGACAACCCCGGCGCGGTGACCCGCTTTGTGCTGGTTTCACGCACCGGATCACTGCCGGCGCCCACCGGGGCCGACAAAACCACCATTCAGGTGGCCTTGCCGGTCAACGAGTCCGGTGCGCTGCTAACCATGCTGGAGCAGTTCGCGGTGCGCGGGGTGGACCTGTCGCGTATTGAGTCGCGCCCCAGCGGCGATGGCCTGGGTAACTATGAGTTCTCCATTGACATCGTGGGGCATGTATCTGAAGAGCGTGTGCAGGCGGCTTTGGTGGGTTTGCATCGTCACTCGCCCTGGGTGCGTTTTATGGGTTCGTATCCGCGCATCGACGGCGTCGCTAACGCCCCGGCTGTAGGTACTTCCGACGCCGCCTTCCGCAGCGCCCGCAACTGGGTTGAGGGTTTGCTGGCGGGCCGGGCTGATATTGGCCGGCGCGAAATTTAGGCGGCATGAAATTTAGGCGGCGCAAAGCTTAAGCTGCGCGAGGCTTAAGTAAAGCCAAATAAAGCCAAATTAAAACGGCACACAAAACTGTGGCGGTGGTTGAGTCCACCGCCACAGTGCTTTATGCCTCCAGCGTTCTGGTCAAAACCGGGTGGGGGCCGTAAACTTAGGGACGGTGTCCGCATAGGCGGACGCTTCCGTTCCCAGCTAGCAGTTTTAATCTTGTGTACAAACAGGGTTTGTTGGCCACGTGGGTCTGCCACGGCGGGAACCGACGGACCGCGCCACGCGGTTCCGGACGCAGCGTTTAGAACTCAGCGTTAAAGCTGACTGCTGCGGGCCGGCCTAGAGCTTCGTGGCAACGTGCGCCGCAAAGCCTAGTTAGTTTTCATCTAGCAAGTGCTTAGGGATCAGCGTCCGACGTCGTCAAGACGTAGCAACTACCAGCGCGGATAGCAAAATTTGTCAGATTCAAGCACTTAAGATGGAGAATCAGTAGTGCCTACTATTCAGCAGCTCGTCCGCAAGGGCCGCAGCTCGAAGCGCTCGTCTTCCAAGACCCCCGCGCTGAAGGCCAGCCCGCAGCGACGCGGTGTATGCACCCGTGTGTACACCACCACCCCGAAGAAGCCGAACTCCGCTCTGCGTAAGGTCGCCCGTGTGCGTCTGTCCTCTGGTATTGAGGTCACCGCTTACATCCCCGGTGTTGGCCACAACCTGCAGGAGCACTCCATCGTGCTAGTGCGCGGTGGTCGTGTTAAGGACCTCCCCGGTGTGCGTTACCACATCGTCCGTGGCGCCCTCGACACCCAGGGTGTTAAGGGCCGTGCCCAGGCTCGTTCCAAGTACGGTGCCAAGAAGGAGAAGAAGTAATGCCTCGTAAGGGTCCCGCACCTAAGCGTCCTATCGTTGTTGACCCCGTATACGGTTCCCCGGTTGTAACCCAGCTGGTTAACCGCGTACTCCTGGACGGTAAGAAGTCCACCGCTGAGCGCATCGTTTACGGTGCTCTCGAAGGTGTTCGCTCCAAGACCGATCAGGACCCGGTAAGCGTTCTCAAGCGCGCCCTGGACAACATCCGTCCTACCCTTGAGGTTCGCTCCCGTCGTGTCGGTGGTGCTACCTACCAGGTTCCGGTTGAGGTTCGCCCCGGCCGCGCCACCACCCTGGCTCTGCGCTGGTTGGTTGACTACTCCCGCCAGCGTCGCGAAAACACCATGACCGAGCGTCTCATGAACGAGATTCTGGACGCCTCCAACGGTCTAGGCGCCGCTGTTAAGCGTCGCGAAGACGTCCACAAGATGGCCGAGTCCAACAAGGCCTTCGCTCACTACCGCTGGTAGTACAGCTATACCGACGGCGGTGGCCAGCCTGGTGAAGCTGGTGTTGGTTGCCGCTGCGGTAGTTACTTTTTAAACACAACCGAAGGACACCACCTGTGGCACTCGAAGTGTTGACCGACCTTAAGAAGGTCCGCAACATCGGCATCATGGCTCACATCGATGCCGGCAAGACCACCGTTACTGAGCGCATCCTGTTCTACACCGGTATTAACTACAAGATCGGTGAGACTCACGATGGCGCCTCGACGATGGACTGGATGGAGCAGGAGCAGGAGCGCGGTATTACCATTACCTCCGCTGCTACCACCTGTTTCTGGAAGAAGAACCAGATCAACATCATTGACACCCCCGGACACGTGGACTTCACGGTTGAGGTTGAGCGCTCTTTGCGTGTGCTCGACGGCGCCGTGGCTGTCTTCGACGGTAAGGAAGGTGTCGAGCCTCAGTCTGAGACCGTATGGCGTCAGGCTGACAAGTACAACGTGCCCCGCATCTGCTTCATCAACAAGATGGACAAGCTGGGTGCTAACTTCGACTACTCCGTTAAGACCATTCGTGAGCGTCTACACGCCACCCCGCTGGTGATTAACTTCCCCATCGGCGCTGAGAACGAGTTCTCTGGTGTAGTTGACGTGATCGAGATGCGCGCTGTGCGCTTCCCGGAGAAGGACGCCGACGGTAAGGAAACCCGTGGCTCCGTCGTCGAATACGAAGAGATCCCCGAAGACCTACGCGACCAGGCCGAAATCCTGCGCACCGAGCTAGTTGAGGCTGTTGCCGAGACCAGCGAAGAGCTAATGGAGAAGTACCTCGAAGGTGAAGAACTCACCATTGAGGAAATCAAGGCCGGTATCCGTAAGCTGACCATCGCCGGTGAAGCTTTCCCGGTTCTGGCCGGTAGTGCCTTCAAGAACAAGGGTGTGCAGTGCGTACTGGACGCCGTCGTCGACTACCTGCCCAGCCCGCTGGACGTGCCCGACGTAACCGGTCACAAGGTAGGCGACGAGGAGACCGAGCTGACCCGTCCCGCCGACGAGAACGCCCCCTTCTCCGCCCTGGCATTCAAGGTTGCCGCTCACCCGTTCTACGGCAAGCTAACCTACGTACGTGTTTACTCCGGCAAGGTAAGCCAGGGTGACCAGGTACTAAACGCCACCAAGGGTAAGAAGGAGCGCGTCGGTAAGCTCTTCCAGATGCACTCCAACAAGGAGAACCCGGTCGAGACCGCTCACGCCGGTCACATCTACGCTTTCATCGGCCTCAAGGACGTCACCACCGGTGACACCCTGTGCGCCCAGAGCGACCCGATCGTGCTTGAGTCCATGACCTTCCCGGACCCGGTTATCCACGTGGCCATCGAGCCCAAGACCAAGGGTGACCAGGAGAAGCTGTCGACCGCTATTCAGAAGCTGTCCGACGAAGACCCCACCTTCACCGTGCGCCTGGACGAGGAAACCGGCCAGACCGTTATCGGTGGTATGGGTGAGCTACACCTGGACATTCTGGTTGACCGTATGCGTCGTGAGTTCAAGGTTGAGGCCAACGTGGGTGCTCCCCAGGTTGCCTACCGTGAGACCATCCGCAAGAAGGTCGAGAAGGTCGAATACACTCACAAGAAGCAGACTGGTGGTTCCGGTCAGTTCGCTAAGGTTCAGGTCACCTTCGAGCCGCTCGACCCGAGTGAAGTTGAAGAAGGCGAACACTACCTGTTCGAGAACGCCGTCACCGGTGGTCGCGTGCCGCGTGAGTACATCCCCAGCGTCGACGCCGGTATCCAGGACGCCATGCTCAATGGTGTACTGGCTGGCTACCCGATGGTGGACGTCAAGGCTACCCTGATCGATGGTGCCTACCACGAGGTTGACTCCTCTGAAATGGCATTCAAGATCGCCGGTACCATGGTGTTCCGTGAGGGCGCCAAGAAGGCCTCCCCGGTTCTGCTAGAGCCGATCATGGCCGTTGAGGTGCGTACTCCTGAGGAGTACATGGGTGACGTTATCGGTGACCTTAACTCTCGCCGTGGCACCATCCAGTCCATGGAAGACGCCGTAGGTGTCAAGGTTATCCGCGCCCAGGTGCCGCTAAGCGAAATGTTCGGTTACGTTGGTGACCTGCGTTCCAAGACTCAGGGACGCGCCGTGTACACCATGACCTTCGACTCCTACGCCGAGGTTCCCCGCAACGTGGCTGACGAGATCATCGCCAAGGTTCGCGGTAACTGATTGTTCCTAGGGAAAGGGGCGACCACGGCAGGCAGTTAGCTACAGGCTGATCCGCTGTCCGACGTCGTCGCCCCCGCCCCCACCGCCCGGCAGGCCCCCCAACAGGCCAAGTGACAACTAGAAAACCCTCTAGACCGTGTCAACTAGCGCCGGGCACCCTATTCCGATAGATTCAACTCATAATTTCCTGTAGGTCTAAGCGCCCACAAGCCGGTATCATTGGCATGTCGCGTATGCGTAGATCTACCCGAGTCCAGGAGGACACAAGTGGCAAAGGCCAAGTTCGAACGTAAGAAGCCGCACGTTAACATCGGTACCATCGGTCACGTTGACCACGGTAAGACCACTCTGACCGCCGCCATCTCCAAGGTGCTGCACGACAAGTACCCGGACCTAAACGAGGAGTCCCCCTTCGACTCCATCGACAAGGCTCCTGAGGAGAAGCAGCGCGGTATTACCATTAACATCGCGCACATCGAGTACGAGACCGAGAAGCGTCACTACGCTCACGTGGACGCCCCCGGTCACGCTGACTACATCAAGAACATGATCACCGGTGCTGCTCAGATGGACGGCGCCATCCTGGTTGTGGCCGCCACCGACGGTCCGATGGCCCAGACCCGTGAGCACGTTCTGCTAGCCCGTCAGGTGGGTGTGCCCGCCCTGATGGTTGCTCTGAACAAGTCCGACATGGTGGACGACGAAGAGCTTCTCGACCTGGTCGAGATGGAGGTTCGCGAGCTGCTGAGCAGCCAGGACTACGACGGCGACAACGCCCCCGTGATTCGCGTTTCCGCTCTGAAGGCTCTGGAGGGTGACCCCGAGTGGACCAAGTCCGTTGAAGAGCTGATGGACGCCGTCGACGAGTTCATCCCCACCCCCGTCCGTGACATGGACAAGCCGTTCCTGATGCCCATCGAGGACGTCTTCACCATTACCGGTCGTGGCACCGTGGTTACCGGTCGTGTTGAGCGCGGTAAGCTCGCCATCAACTCTGAGGTTGAGATCCTGGGTATCCGCGACGCTCAGAAGACCACCGTTACCGGTATCGAGATGTTCCACAAGGCCATGGACGAGGCTTGGGCCGGTGAGAACTGTGGTCTGCTGCTGCGTGGTATCAAGCGCGAGGACGTTGAGCGTGGCCAGGTTGTCTGCAAGCCCGGCTCCATCACTCCTCACACCGAGTTCGAGGGTCACGTCTACATCCTGACCAAGGACGAGGGTGGCCGTCACAACCCGTTCTACAGCAACTACCGTCCGCAGTTCTACTTCCGTACCACTGACGTGACTGGTGTTATCACCCTGCCCGAGGGCACTGAGATGGTTATGCCCGGTGACACCACCGAGATGACCGTTCAGCTGATCCAGCCCATCGCCATGGAAGAGGGCCTCGGCTTCGCTATCCGTGAGGGTGGCCGCACCGTTGGTTCCGGCCGTGTTACCAAGATCATCAAGTGAACTGATTGATCTTTAACTGATATCCCCGGTGCCCCCAGTGGGTGCCGGGGATATTTGTATCTACAGGCAGTGCAAATACAGGCAAAATCGTCCCTTCCCTATGATTTTTTCATGGGGTTTTATAGGCAACGGACGAAATGTCAGTATTTGTGAACAGGCATGAGGATGGCAGGGTAAGCCTGGCTGGGGGGTAAGCCTGGCTGGGGTTGGCAGGGTAAGCCTGGCTGGGGCAAGACTGGCTGGGGTTGGCAGGGTAAGCCTGGCTGGGCTGATGCTGCTGGGAAGGTGTACCAGGGTTGGTGGCCGACGGCGGTAGTGCAGGTTTTAGGGGAGAGCGTCGTCGTCATTTTGTTTTTCAGATACCGCTTGGCTAACAGGAGTCAGTGCCAACTAACGACGGCGCCGCTGGAGTACGTTGGTGATGTTTAGTCCCAGCCGACCGGGGCTGCACCAGAGGCGGGGGAGTGGGCGGCGTCGTCGATGTGGTAGGAGTTGGCGATGAAGTAGGGTTGGCGATGTGCCCGGGAGACGGATGCCCCCAGCTGGCGAAGACCAGGAGACACCTAACTGTCGGCCGCGCTTCTGCAATATTGTCTGTTGGACCTGCCCGTGAGCTCTGCTTATTGGTTGGCTTGTCTGCGGGGGCTGCCGGGTCTGCTGGGCCTGTTGGGTCTGTCGGGCCCTCCGGCTTGTTGTAATGCTGTCCCTGCTTAAATATTGTCTGCCGAAATACTGACTGCCGCAGTGCTGCCTACACTCTGAGCCTGCCCTGCCAGTCAACCCTGTCTGCCGAGCTACTTTGCCTGCCTGGCCCGCCAGCCATCTCTGCTGCTTTGCCTGTTCACAAATACTGACATTTCGTCCGTTGCCTATAAAACCCCATGAAAAAAATCATAGGGAAGGGATGATTTTGCCTGTATTTGTGGCACTGATTTTGCCTATGGATGATGCATAGATAGTGCAGAGTGCTGGGCTTCACAAACATAAAGTGATGCAGTGCCTTAACCACTGCGGCCTAACGCTGGTAAGTTAGAGGGGTTGCTCGGGGCTTGCCCTGCGCAGCCGCTGTATCTCGGTTGGTCGCCTTCCGAGCAATGCAGTGTTTGTCTGACGGACGCAACGCAAGTTGTGAATTCCGTGTGTCCAGACTGGTTCGCAATCCTTTTAATTACTTAATAGGGGCTTGGTGAGTCGCGGCATGCGACACGCCCGAGCGCGTGGACCGGTCGTCAAGAAGAAAGAGGTTAGGCGCCATGGCGGGACAGAAGATCCGCATCCGGCTAAAGTCCTACGACCACGAGGTCATCGACTCCTCGGCGCGTAAGATCGTCGACGTCGTAACTCGCGCTGGTGCGACGGTCGTAGGCCCAGTGCCGCTGCCGACCGAGAAGAACGTATTCTGCGTTATCCGGTCTCCGCACAAGTACAAGGACAGTCGTGAGCACTTTGAAATGCGTACTCACAAGCGACTGATCGACATTATCGACCCGACTCCCAAGGCTGTTGACTCGCTGATGCGTCTCGACCTGCCTGCAGATGTCAACATCGAAATCAAGCTCTGAGGATTGCCACACCATGACTACGCAGAACAAGAGCCGTAAGGCTCTGCTGGGCACCAAGCTCGGCATGACGCAGATCTGGGATGAGAACGGCGTCCTCCGCCCCGTCACCGTTGTGCGTGTCGACACTAACGTCGTCACCCAGCTGCGCACCGTTGAAAACGACGGCTATGAAGCCGTACAGCTTGCTTTTGGTGAGCTAAAAGAAAACAAGGTCACCAAGCCCATGGCTGGTCACTTTGCCAAGGCTGGCGTGTCCCCGCGCCGCCACGTTGCTGAAATTCGTACCTCCGTTGAGGGCCTAGAGCTAGGTCAGGAACTGACCGCTGAGGTCTTCGCCGACGGCGAGCTGGTGGACGTCACCGGCACCACCAAGGGTAAGGGTTTCGCTGGTGTTATGAAGCGTCACGGCTTCAAGGGTGTTTCCGCCTCCCACGGTGCACACCGCAACCACCGTAAGCCCGGTTCGGTAGGCGCTTGCGCCACTCCCGGTCGCATCTTCAAGGGTCTGCGCATGGCCGGTCGTATGGGCCACGCGCGCCGTACCGTTCAGAACCTAAAGGTCCGCGGCGTGGACGCTCAGAAGGGCTACATCCTCGTCAACGGCGCCATCCCCGGCCCCAAGGGTGCCGTGGTACTGGTTCGCTCCGCTGTGAAGGGAGCCTGAAAGCATGTCTGACGTAATCAACGTTGACATCGTTGACTCCAAGGGTGAAAAGACCGGCACCGCCGCTCTGCCCGCCGAGATCTTCGATGTAGAAACCAACATCGCCCTGATGCACCAGGTTGTGACTGCCCAGTTGGCTGCTGCCCGCCAGGGCACCCACGCCACCAAGACTCGCGGCATGGTCCGCGGTGGTGGTCGCAAGCCTTACCGTCAGAAGGGTACCGGTCGCGCTCGTCAGGGTTCGACCCGTGCACCGCAGTTCGCCGGTGGTGGCACCGTCCACGGCCCGCAGCCGCGTGACTACAGCCAGCGCACCCCCAAGAAGATGAAGGCTGCCGCTCTGCGTGGCGCCCTGTCTGACCGCGTGCGTAACGGCCGCCTGCACGTAATTACTGAGTTCGTCACCGAGAGCAAGCCTTCTACCAAGGCCGCTCTGAGCGCTCTACGCAACATCAGCACTCGCAAGAGCCTGATCGTTCTGGACCGCGCCGACGAACTGAGCGCCCTGAGCTTGCGTAACGCCCCCGAGGCACACATTCTCTGGGCCGACCAGCTGAACACCTACGACGTTCTCGTTAACGACGACGTCGTCTTCACCACCGCTGGCCTGGACGCTTTCCTGGGCAAGGGTGAGGAGGAGTCCAAGTGAGCCTCGAATCCAGCAAGAACCCGCGCGACGTCATCGTCGCCCCCGTGGTCTCTGAGAAGTCCTACGCCTGCATGGACCGCGGTCAGTACACCTTCCTGGTGGCGCCTTCGGCCAACAAGACCGAAATCAAGAACGCCATTGAGTCCATCTTCGACGTGAAGGTGGCTTCGGTGAACACCGCTAACCGCAAGGGCAAGAGCCGCCGCACCCGTTTCGGGATCGGCAAGCGCAAGGACACCAAGCGCGCGATCGTCACGCTGCGCGAGGGGACCATTGACATCTTTGGCGAAGTAGCTAACTGAGGCTACGAGAGGTAAAGGATCGAAATGGCAATCCGTAAGTACAAGCCGACGACGCCCGGCCGTCGTGGCTCCTCCGTGGCAGACTTCGTTGAGGTCACCCGCAGCGAGCCCGAGAAGTCCCTGGTTCGTCCCCTATCCAAGACTGGTGGCCGTAACAACAACGGCCGCGTGACCACCCGTCACAAGGGTGGCGGTCACAAGCGCGCCTACCGTGTGATCGACTTCCGTCGTCACGACAAGGACGGCGTACCCGCCAAGGTCGCTCACATTGAGTACGACCCCAACCGCACCGCCCGCATCGCCCTACTGCACTACGCAGACGGCGAGAAGCGCTACATCATCGCCCCCAACAAGCTGTCCCAGGGTGACCGCGTTGAGTCTGGCCCCGAGGCCGACATCAAGCCCGGTAACAACCTACAGCTGCGTAACATCCCGGTTGGTACCGTGGTGCACGCTGTTGAGCTGCGTCCCGGTGGCGGCGCCAAGCTGGCTCGTAGCGCGGGTACTTCCGCCCAGCTAGTAGCCAAGGAAGGCAAGTACGCTACCCTGCGTCTACCTTCCGGTGAAATCCGCATGGTTGAGGTTGCTTGCCGCGCCACCGTTGGTGAAGTCGGCAACGCCGAACAGTCCAACATCAACTGGGGTAAGGCCGGCCGTATGCGTTGGAAGGGCGTCCGCCCGACCGTACGTGGTGTGGTTATGAACCCGGTTGACCACCCCCACGGTGGTGGTGAGGGTCGTACCTCTGGTGGTCGTCACCCCGTTTCGCCTTGGGGTAAGCCCGAAGGCCGTACCCGTCGTCCCAACAAGTCCAGCGACCGCCTCATCGTGCGTCGTCGTCGGACCGGCAAGAAGCGCTGATAGGAGCCTGATATGCCGCGTAGTTTGAAGAAGGGTCCCTTCGTCGACGAGCACCTGCAGAAGAAGGTAGACGCTCAGAACGAAAAGGGCACCCACAACGTCATCAAGACCTGGTCCCGCCGCAGCGTGATCACCCCTGACTTCCTAGGGCACACCTTCGCCGTCCACGACGGTCGCAAGCACGTGCCGGTGTTCGTCACCGAGTCCATGGTTGGTCACAAGCTGGGTGAATTCGCCCCGACCCGCACCTTCCGCGGGCACGTCAAGGACGACCGCAAGTCGCGCCGCTGACGGACCTGAAGAAGAGAGGCAAGAAACATGGAAGCTAAGGCGCAGGCCAAGTACGTGCGCTGCACGCCGATGAAGGCTCGTCGAGTCATCAACGTCGTTCGCGGCAAGAACGCGCTAGAGGCCACCAACGTGCTGCGCTTTGCCCCGCAGGCTGCTGCCGTGCCGGTGCGCAAGGTCGTCGAGTCAGCTATCGCTAACGCCCGCGTTAAGGCGCAGGCCGCCGGCGAGACCTTCCGCGAGGAAGAGCTGCTAATTCTTGAGGCTTACGCTGACGAGGGCCCGACCCTCAAGCGATTCCGTCCCCGCGCCCAGGGGCGCGCTTCGCGAATCCTGAAGCGTACCAGCCACATCACCGTAGTCGTCGGTACCAAGGACGACGCTAAGAAGGAAGGGGCCCGCTAATGGGGCAGAAGGTCAACCCGACCGGGTTCCGCCTGGGCGTCACCACTGACCACCGTTCGCGCTGGTTCTCTGACTCCAAGAAGAGCGGTCAGCGTTACTGCGACTTCGTAGCCGAGGACATCGAGATCCGCCGTCTACTGAACACTGGTCTGGAGCGCGCTGGTATCGCCCGTATTGACATCGAGCGCACCCGTGACCGCGTCCGCATCGACCTACACACCGCCCGTCCGGGTATTGTGATCGGCCGTCGCGGCGCCGAGGCTGAGCGTCTACGCGCCCAGCTAGAGAAGCTCACCGGCAAGCAGGTTCAGCTCAACATCCTCGAGGTCAAGAACCCCGAGATCGAAGCTCAGCTGGTTGCCCAGGGCATCGCCGAGCAGCTGGCCAGCCGTGTCTCGTTCCGTCGCGCCATGCGTAAGGGTATGCAGTCCGCTATCCGCTCTGGCGCCAAGGGCGTGCGTGTGCAGTGCTCTGGCCGTCTAGGCGGCGCCGAGATGAGCCGCAGCGAGTTCTACCGCGAGGGACGCGTGCCGCTGCACACCCTGCGTGCGAACATCGACTACGGCTTCTACGAGGCCAAGACCACCTTCGGCCGTCTGGGTGTGAAGGTGTGGATCTACAAGGGTGACGTCACCGAGCGTGACTTTGCCCGTCAGCAGGCCGAGGCCGCTCCTCGTGGCCGTCGTGGCGAGCGTCGTGGACGCCGCAACGACCGTGGCCCGCGTAACAACAGCGAGCAGCGGACCGAGCAGGCGCCGGTCGCCGAGGGCGCTGCCACCGAGCAGGGAACGGAGGCCTGAGCCGTGCTCATTCCCCGTCGGACTAAGTTCCGCAAGCAGCACCGCCCGCACCGTACGGGCCTAAGCAAGGGCGGCAACCAGCTCGCCTTCGGTGACTACGGCATTCAGGCTCTAGAGCCCGCCTACATCACCAACCGTCAGATTGAAGCGGCCCGTATCGCCATGACCCGTCACATCAAGCGTGGCGGTAAGGTGTGGATTAACATTTTCCCGGACCGCCCGCTGACCAAGAAGCCCGCCGAAACCCGTATGGGTTCCGGTAAGGGTGCCCCGGAGTGGTGGATCGCCAACGTCAAGCCCGGACGCATCATGTTCGAGCTGGCTGGTGTTCCCGAGTCGCTGGCTCGCGAGGCCATGAGCCGCGCCCAGCACAAGCTCCCTATGAAGACCCGTTTCGTTACTCGTGAGGGTGGTGACAACTGATGGCTATCGGTTCCAAGGATCTTACGCCCTCCGACCTGGACGGTATGGACAACGAGCGTCTGGCTGAGGAGCTCACCAAGGCTAAGGCCGAGCTTTTCAACCTGCGTTTTGCCGCTGCCACCGGTCAGCTAGAGGACCGTGGCCGTCTCAAGGCCGTGCGTCGCGATATCGCCCGCATTTACACCATTGTGCGCGAGCGTGAGCTCGGTATCCGCACCGCGCCCAGCTCTGAGGAGGCCAAGTGAGCGAGCAGACCGCCGCTGAGGCTACCGAACGCAACCACCGCAAGGTGCGTCGCGGCTACGTAGTCTCCGACAAGATGGACAAGACCGTTGTAGTCCTGGTCGAGGAGCGCTACAAGCACTCCCTATATGGCAAGGTGCTACGTCGTTCCAAGAAGGTAAAGGTGCACGACGAGGCCAACTCGGCACACGTCGGCGACCTGGTTTCGATCATGGAGACCCGTCCGCTATCCGCCACCAAGCGCTGGCGTCTAGTGGAGATCGTGGAGAAGGCCAAGTAAGGCTGCCATGGTCGGCGGGTGGGCTGTGGCCCGCTCGCACCTGATCTGAGGGTGCGGTTCCGGTTTACCGGGGCCGCACCCTTTTCTTTATCGACGACGGCGCCGGCTGTGTGCGCCCGTGCCCGACGCGCCCGGCTGTGTTCGCCCGTGCTCGACGGCGCCCGGCGGCTGTGTCTGCCCGTGCTCGACGGCGCCCGGCGTGCCGGGCTGTGCCAGCCCTGCCCCGCAGCGCTCCCCGCTCCGTCGTCGTCGTTATTGGCGCCACCTGGGACTTTACATTAAGGGGGAGGGGCACCTTACGCAGTGGTGAGCAAATGCATAGGCGACAGGTCCCCTTAGCGTCTTTTGCGCCGTCGGGCAATACCGATAAACTAGCCAAGTTGTACGTCTAGAGCTTTATGCCAGAGACCTCCACATATGTGTCTGTGTCTGGCTCTCTAGAGTCACCCTCTTGGCCTAACCCAGCCAACGGTGGCTAGTGCAAAGTACCATTGAACGTTCGGCTAGGCTCGCGTGTTGCGCGAGAACCAGCTCGACGACAGGAGAATTGTAAATGATCCAGCAGGAGTCACGACTAAAGGTCGCTGACAACACTGGTGCCAAGGAAATCCTTTGCATCCGTGTTCTCGGTGGCTCTGGTCGTCGCTATGCGGGTATTGGTGACACCATTGTCGCCACCGTCAAGGACGCCATTCCTGGCGGCAACGTCAAGAAGGGCGATGTCGTTAAGGCCGTGGTAGTGCGCACCCGCAAGGAGCGCCGCCGTCCCGACGGTTCCTACATCCGCTTCGACGAGAACGCTGCCGTAATCCTCAAGAACGATGGCGAGCCCCGCGGTACTCGTATCTTTGGCCCCGTCGGCCGTGAGCTGCGCGAGAAGAAGTTCATGCGCATCGTTTCCCTGGCCCCGGAGGTGATTTGATCCATGGCGCGTATCAAGAAGAACGACCAGGTCATCGTTATCGCCGGTAAAGACAAGGGTAAGACCGGGCGTGTACTGAAGGTTATCCCCGAAACCAACCGCGTTATCGTGGAGGGTGTCGGTCGCGTAACCAAGCACACCAAGGTTGGCCAGAGCGCCAACGGTTCCCGCACTGGCGGCATTGAGACCGTTGAGGCCTCGATCCACGCCTCTAACGTTATGCTCGTTGACCCCGAGACCAAGCAGCGCACCCGCGTTGGCTTCCGTCTTGAGGAGGGCGAGCGCCCCAACGGCCGTAAGCGCACCATCCGCGTGCGTTACGCCAAGAAGTCCGGGAAGGACGTGTGAGCATGACTGAGAAGATCACTCCCCGTCTAAAGACTAAGTACGCTGAGGAGGTGCGCCCCGCTCTGTTGGCTGAATTCAAGCACGCCAACGTCATGGAGGTGGGTGGCATCGCCAAGGTAGTGGTCAACATGGGTGTGGGCGAGGCCGCTCACGACTCTAAGCAGATCGAGGGCGCTGCCCGCGACCTAGCTGCCATCACTGGCCAGAAGGCTCAGATCACCAAGGCACGCAAGTCCATCGCGCAGTTCAAGCTGCGTGAGGGCCAGCCCATCGGTGCTTACGTCACCCTGCGTGGCGACCGCATGTGGGAATTCCTGGACCGCCTGATTTCCATCTCGCTGCCCCGTATCCGCGACTTCCGTGGGCTGAGCCCCAAGCAGTTCGACGGTAACGGTAACTACACCTTCGGTCTGACCGAGCAGTCCGTGTTCCACGAGATTGAGCAGGACAAGATCGACCGCGTACGCGGTATGGACATCACCGTGGTTACCACGGCCAAGACTGACGAGGAAGGCCGCGCTCTGCTGAAGAAGCTCGGCTTCCCCTTCAAGGAGAAGTGACATGGCAAAGACCGCTCTGATCCAGAAGGCGAACCGTAAGCCGAAGTTTGCTGTACGTGCCTACACTCGCTGCCAGCGTTGTGGCCGTCCCCACTCGGTCTACCGTAAGTTCGGCCTGTGCCGTATCTGCCTGCGCGAGATGGCCCACAAGGGCGAGCTCCCGGGCGTAACCAAGAGCAGCTGGTAAACCTCTACGTCGTAGGTCCGCGAGGAAACCACGACGAGAAAGGGCGACAGGCCCACTAATGACTATGACAGACCCGATCGCAGACATGCTAACCCGTCTGCGTAACGCCAACCAGGCCCACCACGACTCGGTGTCGATGCCCTCGAGCAAGCTCAAGGTAAACATCGCCTCCATCCTAAAGTCCGAGGGCTACATTGCCGACTACGCCGTCGTTGACGCCGAGGTAGGCAAGACGCTGACCCTGTCCCTGAAGTACGGGGCTAACCGTCAGCGCGCCATTCAGGGTGTACGCCGCATCTCCAAGCCCGGTCTGCGCGTGTACGCCAAGTCCACCAACCTGCCCAAGGTTCTAGGTCGGCCTCGGGGTGGCCATTTTGTCCACCTCCTCTGGTCTTCTAACCGACAAGCAGGCCGAGAACAAGGGTGTCGGCGGGGAAGTCCTCGCCTACATCTGGTGAGAACGGAGGATAACTAATGTCTCGTATTGGACGACTCCCCGTTCCTGTTCCGGCAGGTGTGGACGTGACCATTAACGGTCAGGACATCACCGTGAAGGGCCCCAAGGGTACCCTTTCACGTACCATCAGCGAGCCGATCTCTATCGCCCGCGCTGAAGACGGCTCCATTGTCGTCACCCGCCCCGACGACGAGCGTACCTCTCGCTCTCTGCACGGCCTGAGCCGTACCCTGATCCACAACATGGTTGTGGGTGTTACCCAGGGTTACGAGAAGCGCCTTGAGATCGTCGGTACCGGTTACCGTGTACAGGCCAAGGGTGCCAACCTAGAGCTGGCCCTGGGCTTCTCTCACCCGGTGACTGTCGAGGCTCCTGAGGGTATCTCCCTCGCTATCGACGGCCCGACCAAGATCATCGTCTCCGGCATTAGCAAGGAGCAGGTGGGCGAGGTCGCCGCCAACATCCGCAAGATTCGTCCGCCGGAGCCCTACAAGGGTAAGGGCGTTCGTTACGCCGGCGAGAACGTGCGCCGCAAGGTCGGAAAGGCTGGTAAGTGACCATGGGTTACGCTCTCAAGAGGGGCAAGGGCAAGGCTATTGCCCGCAAGATCCGCCACCAGCGTGTGCGCAAGCACGTATTCGGTACTCCGGAGCGTCCCCGCCTGGCGGTATTCCGTTCCAACCGTCACGTGGTTGCCCAGGTTATCGACGACGTTGCTGGCCACACCCTAGCCGCTGCTTCCACCATGGAGCTAGCAGGTCAGGAAGTGGAAGGCGCCAAGATTGGTGCCGCCCACCAGGTCGGTTTGCTGGTAGCCGAGCGCGCCAAGGCCAAGGGCATCGAACAGGTTGTCTTTGACCGTGGTGGTAACAAGTACCACGGCCGCGTTGCGGCTGTAGCCGAGGGCGCCCGCGAAGCCGGGCTGTCCCTATGAGCACTAAGACGACTGGAAAGCAGAGGAATATCTGATGGCTGCACCGCAGCGAGGCAGGTCCGCGTCGTCCGACGGCTCGGCCCAGCGTGATGAAAAGGAACGTCAGGGTGAGGGCCGCGGCCGCCGCGACCGTAACAATGACCGCCGCGACCGTAACCGCGGCAACGACGACAAGTACATCGAGCGCGTCGTCACCATTAACCGTGTGTCCAAGGTCGTCAAGGGCGGCCGTCGCTTCACCTTCACTGCTCTGGTAGTGGTTGGTGACGGTGAGGGCACTGTGGGTGTCGGCTACGGCAAGGCTAAGGAAGTTCCCGCCGCCATTGCCAAGGGTGTGGAGATTGCGAAGAAGAACTTCTTCCACGTCCCCATGATCCGCCGCACCATTCCGCACGTAGTCCAGGGTGAGGACGCCGCCGGCGTCGTACTCCTGCGCCCGGCTTCCCCCGGTACCGGTGTTATCGCCGGTGGTCCGGTGCGCGCCGTGCTAGACTGCGCCGGTATTCACGACATTCTGTCCAAGTCTCTGGGTTCTTCGAACTCCATCAACATCGTGCACGCCACTGTTGATGCACTCAAGCAGCTAGAGCAGCCTGAGGGTGTCGCGGCTCGCCGTGGCCTGCCCCTGGAAGACGTGGCCCCGCAGTCCATGCTGCGCGCCCGCGCCGAGGGTGAGGCTGAAAAGCGTGCTGAGGCTGAGAAGAAGGAAGCCGAGAAGGCCGCTGAGGGAGTGAATGAGTGATGGCGAAGCTCAAGATTACCCAGGTTAAGTCCGGTATTGGTGGCACTCACCGTCAGCGTGAGACCCTCAAGTCGCTAGGTCTGCGCAAGATCCGCCAGACCACTGTGCGCGAGGATTCCCCCACCGTCCGTGGCATGATCGCTACGGTGGCCCACCTGGTCACCGTCGAGGAGGTCAACTGACCATGGCAGATAGCAAGAACACCGAGCAGGAGCAGAAGGTGACCGTAGTTAAGGTTCACCACCTGCGTCCGGCTGCCGGTTCCAAGAAGGCCAAGACCCGCGTGGGTCGCGGTGAAGGCTCCAAGGGTAAGACCTCTGGGCGCGGTACTAAGGGCACCAAGGCTCGTTACCAGGTTAAGGCCGGTTTCGAGGGTGGCCAGATGCCGATGCACATGCGTCTACCCAAGCTGCGTGGCTTCAAGAACCGCAACCGCGTGGAGTACCAGCCCGTTAACGTAGGCCGCATTGCCGAGCTGTTCCCCCAGGGCGGCGAGGTAAACGTAGAGGCTCTGGTTGCTGCCGGTGCCGTGCGCGCTGGTCGTCTCGTCAAGGTTCTTGGCGAGGGCGACGTTAACGTCAAGCTGAACATCGTGGCTGACGCTTGGTCTGGCTCCGCCCAGGCTAAGGTTGAGGCTGCCGGCGGTTCTATCACCGCCCGCTGACTCAAGTTTTAAGCGCCAAGTCCTGCCCCGCTGGGATGTAAGTCCCAGCGGGGCAGTGCTTTAAATGGTGGCGCTAAGTGCCTTGAAATGGCCGTTAAGGCTTTGGCACTTGGTGTTTTGTCATTGCGTGGGCCGTTTTTAAATGTCCCACGGTATAAGATCACTACGCTAAGCGGGTTTATGATTTTGGCTTTTGGCCTGCTGGTGCAGGTAAGCTAAGCCTGCGGCGCTGCATTACTGTGGCGACGCTGCCCCCATTCACCAGGAGATGTACGAGTGCTCGCAGCATTCAAACAGGCGTTCACTACGCCAGACCTACGCCGTAAACTGCTTTTTAGCCTGTTTATCATGGCGCTATTCCGTCTAGGTTCGGTGATTCCTTCACCGGGTGTTTCGATGCGGAATGTGCGTCAGTGTATTGGCCAGTCTCAGGACGCCGGGTTGGTTTCGCTAATCAACATTTTCTCCGGCGGTGCGCTTTTGCAGCTAAGTATCTTTGCGCTGGGAATCATGCCGTACATTACGGCTTCGATTATTATCCAGCTGCTGCGAGTGGTTATTCCTCGCTTTGAGACGCTGCACAAGGAAGGCCAAGCTGGTCAAGCTAAGCTGACGCAGTACACCCGTTATCTAACTATTGGTTTGGGTTTGCTGCAGTCTTCCACGATTGTGGCGACGGCGGCTAACGGCCAGCTTTTCCGTGGCTGCACCGTGCCCGTGGTTCCGGACCACTCCATTTTGACCATGACCATGATGGTGGTCACCATGACCGCTGGTACCGGCCTGATCATGTGGCTGGGTGAGTTGATCACCGAGCACGGTATGGGTAACGGTATGAGCTTGCTGATCTTCACCTCGATTGTGGCCCGTTTCCCGCAGAACATGTGGTCCATTATGGGTGGTAACGGCGGCTTCGGTAAGTTTGCGGTGGTGCTGGCGCTGGTGCTGGCAGCTACGCTGGCCGTGGTCTTCGTGGAGCAAGCTACCAGGCGTATTCCGGTGCAGTACGCCAAGCGTATGGTGGGTAGTCGCCTCATGGGCGGTTCTTCCACCTACATTCCGATCAAGATCAACATGTCGGGTGTTATTCCGGTAATTTTCGCCTCCTCGATTCTGGCCCTGCCACAGTTGGTAAGCCAGTTCGGTAACCAGCGTGCCGGTTGGGTGCAGTGGATTGGCCGTAACCTTGGCCCCACCGACACCTTCTACATTTCGGTATATGCCGTTTTGATCTTGTTCTTCACCTTCTTCTACACCGCGATCACTTTCGATACTAAGGAAGTGGCCGACAATATGAAGAAATACAACGGCTTTATTCCTGGTATCCGTGCCGGTGAGCCGACTGAGCGCTACCTAAGCTACGTCGTCAACCGGATCACCACAGCTGGTTCTATCTACCTGGTTGTGCTGGCACTGCTGCCCACCATTGCAGTGGCTGCAATGGGACTGGGTTCCACTATGCCCTTCGGTGGTACCACCATTTTGATTATGGTGGGTGTGGGTCTGCAGACGGTTAAGGAAATTAACTCTCAACTCCAACAACGACACTACGAGGGATTCTTGTCATGAGTGTACGCATGGTTCTGCTTGGTCCTCCCGGGGCTGGCAAGGGCACCCAGGCCGCCCGTATTAGCGAGCGCCTAAACATCCCGGCTATTTCCACCGGTGACATCTTCCGCAAGAATATTGCTGAAGGCACTGAGCTGGGTAAGGCTGCCAAGAGCTACATTGACAAGGGCGAGTACGTCCCCAACGAGGTCACTAACGGCCTGGTGCACGACCGCCTGCACTGGGACGACGCCGTCGAGGGTTTCTTGCTGGACGGTTACCCGCGCACTCTGGACCAGGTTGAGGAGCTTGAGCGTATGCTCAGCGCCGATGGCCTGAGCCTGGATGTGGCCGTGGAGATCACCGCCGACACTGAAGAGATCGTCAAGCGTCTGCTTAAGCGCGCTACCGAGCAGAACCGCGCCGATGACACCGAGCCGGTGATTCGTCACCGCATGGAGGTCTACACCGCCCAGACCCAGCCCCTGGTTGACGTCTACCGCGAGATGGGTCTGCTGGTGCAGGTTGACGGCATTGGTGAGATTGACGAGGTCACTGAGCGTATCTACGCGGCGCTATCAGAAAAGCTAGGCCGCCAGATCTGAAGCTGACTTTAAACCGCCGCAGCTAGCTACTAGGCTGACTGCGGCGGTTTTTGTGCTCATATGGCCCCAGCCGCTGCTGTCTAGAGTAGAAAAGAGGCGCGCGCATGTTTGGCCGCGACAAGATTCAAATTAAAACTCCCGCCCAGATTCGTCATATGCGTCAAGCTGGCCTGGTTGTGGCTGACATTCATGACGCCCTCAAAGCCGCTATTGCCCCCGGAGTGACCACTGCGCAGCTAGACGAGGTCAGCGCCCGCGCTATCGAAAAGGGCAAAGCTAAGTCAAACTTCCTGGGCTACTACGGCTACCCGGCCACGGTGTGCACCTCGGTGAACGAGGAGATTGTGCATGGCATCCCCGGCCAGCGGGTGCTGCAAGACGGTGACCTGCTTAGCTGCGACTGTGGTGCCTATGTGGAGGCCGACGGCGTGCAGTGGCATGGGGACGCGGCCTTTACCGCCGTCGTCGGCAACTACGCTAGCGAAACGGACAAGTACCTGGACCACACCACCGAGCGGGCACTATGGGCCGCCATCGCCGCCCTGGCTGAGGCAGGGGCTAGCGGCTGGAAGGATGCGCGTATCAACCTGATCGGTGACGCCGTCGAGTCCGTAATTTTCGACGCCGCCCAAGAAACCGGTCACGAGCTGGGAATCGTGGAGGAGTATGTGGGCCACGGGATCGGCACCAAGATGCACATGGCCCCCGACGTACTGAACTACTCGGTCAGCTCTAAAGGCGTGAAGCTACAACCGGGCATGGTGTTGGCGATTGAACCCATGATCACAGCCGGGCGCGCTAGCAACGAGACCCTGGATGATGAGTGGACTGTGGTCACCCGTGACGGCTCACGCGCAGCTCACTGGGAGCACACTGTGGCGCTTACCCCTAAGGGAGTGTGGGTGCTGACCGCACGTGATGGGGGAGCGGCTGGGCTGGAGCCTTTCGGCTTTGCTCCCACCCCACTGTCTGCGTGAGCACTACCACCAGTTTTTCGCTGGCGCAAGGCTAGCTTTGTATCACTTTTGAACGGTAAACTAACCCTCTGGATTCACCTATTTATGCCCTTTTCGGGGCGCTACCAACAGTAAGGGTGGTCCCGGCGTCGTCAAATCGCGGCGCTGCGTAACATCTAGCCGACGGAGGAACATGGCTAAGAAGGATGGAGTCATCGAGGTCGAGGGTTCGGTCGTCGAGGCCCTTCCAAATGCGATGTTCCGGGTGGAATTGGATAACGGTCACGTCGTGCTTGCTCACATCTCGGGCAAGATGCGCCAGCACTACATCCGTATCCTCCCCGAAGACCGCGTGGTTGTAGAGCTGAGCCCCTATGACCTTACCCGCGGACGCATCGTCTACCGGTACAAGTGACAACCCGCTCCTAGTTTTAGGAGCGGCGGAGGAAGATCATGAAGGTCAAGCCGAGCGTCAAGAAGATCTGTGACAACTGCAAGGTGATTCGTCGCCACGGCCGTGTCATGGTTATCTGCGAGAACCCTCGACACAAGCAGCGTCAGGGCTGAACCTGCGCTCAGACCGCTAAGCGGTCCGTACAGCACCTATCCCACGCGTAATAGCGCACCCCCGGTTCTCGGAGGCCGGGGCACCCGCAAAGGGGTGGAGGAATAGGTGACGACCTCCGGGAAAACACAGGAGAACCACAAAAGTGGCACGCATTTCCGGTGTTGACCTCCCGCGCGAGAAGCGCGTAGAGGTTGCACTTACCTACATTTTTGGGATCGGCCGTACCCGCGCCGATGAGACTCTCAAGGCCACCGGTGTCAACCCCGACACCCGCGTCAAGGACCTAACTGAGGAAGACCTCGTCAAGCTGCGCTCTCACATCGACGCCAACTACCAGGTTGAGGGTGACCTGCGTCGTGAGATCCAGGCTGACATTCGCCGCAAGGTCGAGATCGGCTGCTACCAGGGTCTGCGTCACCGCCGTCACCTGCCCGTGCACGGCCAGCGCACCAAGACCAACGCGCGTACCCGCAAGGGCCCCAAGCGCACCGTTGCTGGTAAGAAGAAGTAATCAGCCCCCAGTTAAACCTCACGCGAAGAAGGAATTATGCCTCCCAAGAGCCGCACTGCTGTGCGTAAGCCGCGTCGCAAGGACCGGAAGAACATTACCCACGGTCACGCTTACATTAAGTCGACCTTCAACAACACTATTGTTTCCCTAACTGACACCACCGGTGCAGTTATTGCCTGGGCCTCCTCTGGCCAGGTTGGTTTCAAGGGCTCTCGTAAGTCCACCCCCCTACGCCGCTCAGCTAGCCGCCGAGGCTGCTGCCCGTCGCGCCCAGGAGCACGGCCTGAAGAAGGTTGACGTGTTCGTTAAGGGTCCGGGTTCCGGCCGTGAAACCGCCATTCGTTCGCTGACCGCTGCCGGTCTTGAGGTTGGCTCCATTACGGACGTCACCCCCCAGGCTTTCAACGGCTGCCGTCCCCCCAAGCGCCGCCGCGTTTGATTTAAGTGACGACGGCGTCTTAAAGACGCTGTCGTTTCCTTACATTCCAAGCGAGACTGCCGCTTAATGTAGTCATCAATCAATTGGTAGCGACGTCATATAGCGGGCGTCGAAACTGAAAGGAAATCTAAGTGCAGATTTCGCACCGTCCTGTGCTGAGTGAAGAGGTAGTCGAGGAGAACCGCCGTTCCCGGTTCATCCTGGAGCCCCTAGAGCCCGGTTTTGGTTACACCCTGGGTAACTCGCTGCGCCGCACCCTGCTGTCCTCCATCCCGGGGGCTGCCGTGACCTCGATCCGTATCGAGGGCGTGCCGCATGAGTTCCGCACTGTTCCTGGTGTTAAAGAGGATGTCGCCCAGATTATCCTCAACATCAAGGAGATCGTGCTTTCGTCTGAAAACGACGAGCCGGTCGTGATGTACCTGCGTAAGTCTGGCCCCGGTGTGGTTACTGCCGGTGACATTACCCCGCCTGCCGGCGTCGAGGTGCACAACCCCGAGCTGGTAATTGCCACTCTGAACGAGAAGGGCAAGCTGGAGATTGAACTGACCGTTGAGCGCGGTCGTGGCTATGTCACCGCTAACCAGAACAAGGACCCTCAGGCTGAAATCACCCGCATCCCGGTGGACTCGATTTACTCGCCGGTGAAGAAGGTTTCCTACGCTGTGGAGGCAACTCGTGTGTCTTCGCGTACTGACTTCGACCGTCTGATCGTGGACGTGGAGACCAAGGTTTCCATGACTCCGCGTGACGCTCTGGCTAGTGCCGGTAAGACCCTGGTTGAACTATTCGGTCTTGCCCGCGAGCTAAACGTTGAGGCTGAAGGTATCGAGGTAGGCCCCTCGCCGGCTGACGAAAGTCAGCAGCAGGACCTGGCTATGGCGATTGATGACCTAGAACTGCAGGCTCGTTCCTCCAATGCCCTCAAGCGTGAAGGCATTCAGACGGTAGGCGAGCTGGTTGCCCGTTCTGAGGCTGACCTACTCGACATCCGTAACTTCGGCGCCAAGTCGATCCTCGAAATCAAGGACAAGCTAGCTGAGCTGGGTCTGTCCCTGAAGGGTTCCCCGGTGGACCTGGTTTCGGACGACAACTACGACGCTACCCCAACTTTCAGCGACGAGCAGGCCTGAGCCTTTACGCTCGTAAATTTTAGGAGACAATACTATGCCTCGCCCCACTAAGGGTCCCCGCCTCGGCGGTTCGGCGCAGCACCAGCGCCACATGCTGGCGAACCTGGCTACCCAGCTGTTCGCTTACGAGTCGATTGTTACCACTGAGACTCGCGCCAAGGTGCTACGCCCCTACGCAGAAAAGCTGATCACCAAGGCCAAGCGCGGCGACCTACACGCTCGCCGTACCGTGGCCCGCAAGATCACTGACGCCCAGGTTCTCAAGAACCTGTTCGACAACCTGGCTCCTCAGTTCGAGGGTCGCAATGGTGGTTACACCCGCATTGTGAAGCTGCCCAACCGTAAGGGTGACAACGCCCCCATGGCCCAGATCTCCCTGGTGCTAGAGCCAGTTGCTTCTAAGTCCATTGTGGACGACGCCGTCGCCACCGCCACCAAGGCTGCTAAGGCCGCTGTGGCTGAGGACAAGGCCGAGGAGACCACCGAAGCCTGAGCTTAACGCTTAGATTTGGGGCCGACACCGCTGGTGTCGGCCCCAAGTTTTGTTAGGGGAGTTTTTGGTTGGTGGTCTGCGATGCCCGGGTGCGTGAGGGAAGGGCCTGTGGTACCGGGTGCGCGGGGGAGCGGCGCCGTCGTCGTTAAAAAAGCGGGCGTGTGGCGGGAACCTTAACTAGAATGCGCAAAGTTGATTGTTTATGTGCTTTTACGAGCAGAACTGATCGGTTAGAATTGTGCTAAGGCAATCGGACCAACCGAGGAAGTGTCAATGATGACCGAGGAGCTAAAAACCTACACTGCACAAGAGCCACAGATTCATTTTGGTACCGGTGGCTGGCGCGCAATTATTTCTGAAGGCTTCACCCAGCTAAATGTGCAGCGCGTAGCCCAAGCCTTAGCGGCGCGCATCATTTCCCAAGGGGTAGCTGACAAGCCTGTAGTAATCGGCTATGATCAGCGTTTCTTGTCGCCAGAATTTGCCTGGTGGAGCGCCCAAGTACTGGCCGCAAACGGCATTCACGTGCACCTGATCGACCGTCCAGCCCCCACCCCCATGATTATGTGGACGGTAAAAGACCTAGGCTGCGCCTACGGCATGGCCATCACCGCCTCCCACAACCCCGCAATCTACAACGGCATTAAAGTTTTTACCGCCGGCGGGCGGGACGCAGAAGTAGAAATCACCACGCCCCTACAAGACGCCGCCAACGCCTTGGGAGCAGATGACATCAAACTCATTGAGCTTAGCGAGGCTCAAGCCGCTGGGTTGATCAGCACCCAAACCTCAATGAACTGGTACATCGACTCGATCCTTGACTCGGTGGATGTGAAGGCTATTCGCCACGCCCACCTCAAGATCGTGCTAGACCCGATGTTCGGGGTTTCACGCACCTGCCTGCAAACAATTTTGATGACCGCACGCTGCGATGTGGAAACCATTCACGAGCGCCGCGACACCCTTTTTGGCGGGCGCCTGCCCTCGCCGTCGTCAAAGACCTTGCACGCCCTAGCTAACGAGGTGCTTGAGCGTGGCGCGGCTATGGGTATTGCTACCGACGGCGACGCCGACCGCCTGGGGGTTATCGACAACACCGGTAAGTTCTTGCACCCCAACGAAATCCTGGTGCTGCTCTATGAGTACCTACTGGAAGAAAAGGGCTGGCATGGCCCGGTAGTGCGCAACCTGGCTACCACCCACCTGCTGGATAGGGTGGCGCGCGCTCACGGCGAGCAGTGCTATGAGGTGCCCGTAGGCTTTAAGTGGGTTAGCTCCAAGATGGCTGAGCATGACGCCATTATTGGCGGTGAATCCTCTGGCGGTTTAACCGTTAAGGGGCATATTGCCGGTAAAGATGGCGTATATGCGGGCACATTACTAGTCGAAATGGTGGCTAAGAAAGGCAAGCATTTAAGCGAAATCTATGCCGATATTGTGGCTAAATACGGTCAGCTGGAAATGATTGAAACCGATTACGGCTTCACTATGGAGCGCAAAGCCCAGCTGCTAGAGCAGATCTATGAGCGCCACGATCTGCCCGAGTTTGCGCAGGCGGTAGATCATGTCTCCTACCTGGACGGCTGCAAAGTTTATTTCGCCGATGACTCTTGGGTGGTAATTCGTTTCTCTGGCACTGAGCCTTTACTGCGCGTCTTTGCGGAATCTGCCACTTACGAGCAAGCACAGGGCATTATTGATCAAGTAGTGGCTTACTATCAGCTGGCCTAAACGGGCTGGCTAGGTTGCGTTAGCGCCTGGTGCGTTAGCGGCCTGATGAGTAGCGCTGGCTCGAATGGGCCGGCTGAGATTACCTGCACTATCGGGGTGGCTTGAACCGCCGGGCTGCCCCGAGAAATAGGCACGGACCTGGTCTAAGTGGCAAGGCCTTGAGGGAGGCTAAGCGCTTAGAAGGTACCTGGACTGATCCCCCAGGTATAAGAGTTTGAATGTATCTGGTTGCATTCAAACCCGAAAAAGTAGCGGTGCTTAGCGTAATCGCTGGGTTTGTTAAGCACCTCTACTTTTCGTGTGCGAATTTAGCTAAAAATTCAGCTCGCAGAGACTATTATGTAACACACATGTACAGTTACATGATCGTTTAGGAGGTCTCATGAGCGAGTCCGAACCAAATCCCCAGGCTGTCCCTGAGCCATCTCCTGCATCGTCAGCTGCAGATGGATCAGTGTCTGCAGCCTCGGCGCCTTCAACAGATACTAGTGCCTCTAAGGCTGAGTCAACTCCAGCTGAGGGTGCAACCAAGTCGGCAGAAGCTGCGGCGTCGGCCGCGCCGGCCCCGGATGCCCCGCCAGCCCCTGCAGCTGCGGGTGGTCAGGGTGGCGCTGTACCGCCTGCTCCGGGCCAGTTTGCCCCAGCCCCGCCGGTACCTGCGGCTCCAGTCGGAAGCCCCGCCGGCTCCCGGCGTGCCAGTTGGTATGTCAGCCCCGGCGGTTGCCTCTGCGCCTGGCGTGCCCGCAATGGCTCCGGGCATGATGGCTGGACAACCGGGTATGATCCCGCAGCCGGGTATGGCTCCGCAGGGCGCCCCCCGACCGGTAAACCCGCGCACTGCTGCGCGTAACGCCTACATCACCCAGTGCTTCCGTGTGCCCGGAATTATTACCTGGGTAGCGGGTCTGGTAATTACGCTAGTTGTTGCCTTTATTGTTGGTGCAATCGCTAACTCTGTGCTCACAGACCTAGCCGGTGGTTTTATGAGCCGCGACGACGCGCCCAGTTTGCTGGGGCCGCTTGCCGGTATGGCACTGGGCGGTAAAGCAGAGCTGACTGCCAGCTACTCCAGTATGCGAGCCGGGGGAGCGACCCTGCGCATCCTGCCCTCCATCGGCCACCTGCTGATTTCATCGCGATTGCCCTGCTGGCTAAGTTCCGCCGCGCCGGTGAAATTATCCCGGTAGATATCGCGGCAGTAGCTGCTCGTGCCGGAATTGAGGCATTCGGGGTGGCCGTGGTGTCCATGGTTGTCTTCCTGATTGCCTCCGTGGATAGCGAAGGTGCCCATATTGCGGCTGATCCCTTTGCGGTTTTCTTCAACACCCTGGTGCTGGTGTTCCTGGCACTGGTGGTAGGGCGTTTTGCGACCTATAAGCACCTGCTGGTAACTGGTCGTAGCTCTATTGCTTATCAGGGTATCTTTGATGCAGTAGTCATTTTCGTTGTAAGTATTGCGGTTTGCTTCCTGTTCGGAGCCATTGTTCTGATGCTTAAGGATGCCAAGCCGGCGCTTGCTCTGGCCATGCCCTTAAACCTGGGGGTTATTGGCGCAGGTGTGGCCGCACTTGGCTACATCGGTATCACCTTGCGTGGTTTGGGTGAGTGGAGCGGTTCCTCGCGCGGCCTGGGTGACATGTCTGCGTTCGACGGCGGCGCTATCAGCCTGATGCTGGCGGCCTTGGTAGTTATGTTTATCCTGGCCACCGTGGCTGTGGCCGTGCTGCGTCGCCCCAATTACGGGCCGGTTCGTTGGCTTTACATCGCTTATGCCGCGCCGACCGCGCTGGTGCTGTGGGGTTACAGCATTTACGCTTACGCACGTTTCTCGCTGAACATGGATGCGTTGGGCTATGGCGGTAAGGGTGACGTCGGCCTGGCCCCGGTAAGCATCGTCAACCTGGTGATCTACACGGCGCTGGTTTCCCTGGCTGCTGAGTTTGCCCCGCGTTACCTGCGCAACCTGCGTTTCCGTCCGGTGCTGGTGCCGGCTGCTGGTGCGGCTGCTATGGCTGCAGGGACGACGCCGGCCGTGGCTGTGCCCGGTGCGGTGCCGGCTGTGCCTGGCGCAGTACCTGCTGTGCCTGGCGCGGTGCCGGTGGCTGGTTCGGCTCCCGTGGTTACCGGCTCGATGCCTGCGGTTGCGCCTAGCGCCGCTACTGGTTCGGTACCGGTAACTAACCCGGCTGCGGTGGCTATGCCCACCGCCAATGTGGCCTCTGACCAGCAGCTGCCGCTGACTGGAAGTGCTGGTGTGGCCTCTGGTGCCACCGCCTACAGCGCCCCTGGGGTGGCTAGTGCGCCGGCGTCGGGCCAAATGAACCCCTACACAACCACTTACCCGCGCGCACCGCGTAAACCGCTGAGCAAGAAGGCCAAGGTCTCTCTGGCGGCGGTGCTGGCAGTAGTGCTGGTGGTAATCATTGGCGTAGTTGGAGTGAACGTGATTAACTCCGGCCGCACCGCTGAAGAAACCGTGCGTAACTATGCCCAGCTGATTGCTGACGGTAAGTACGATGAAGCCAATAAGGTAGTGGACCCGGGAGTGGCAACTAACATGCGGATGCTGCTGACCGATAAGGCTCACGACGGCGTCAAGAATGCAGTCAAGGTGGAGTCGGTGATTCAGAGAGATACCGGCGAGAAATCTAAGCTTTCTTCCGTTGAGGTTGTTTTAAGCATTAACGGTGAACGCAGCTCCTACTATGTGAGTGTAAAGCAGGGCGATAACGAGTACGGGGTGTTGAAAACCTGGAAGATTATGAGCCCGCTGCTGACTAACGCGGTTAACTTCCCTGGTAGGTTTGGAGTGAAGGGCTACAAGATTGGTTCAGTTGCTGTGACTGTACCGCCACCGGAGGACGGTGCTGCGCCAATGTACTTCCCGATGTATCCGGGTGTTTATAACGTTGAGGTTCAGAGTAGTAACCCTCAATACGTTAAGACCTCTTTGTCTAAGAAGCAGATTGTGGTGGCTACTGATGGCAGTAGCGTTGGCGACGGTAAATATCTGCCGCAGACTTATTCAGGGCTCGAGGTTAAGATAGAGCCTACCGATAAGCTCAAGAGCTGGGCTTTGGAGCAGGTGCGCAACAAGGTTAAGTCTTGCGCTTCTACCTCTACCAATATGGATCGTGACTGCCCTTATGAGGTGCGCAGTGGGGATCTTGAGGTGTTGGAGGTAAAGTCGCTGCCCACCAGTCTCGATGCCTTCGGATACTCTAACTACGACAACAGGATTCGGGTGCAGGGTACCGGTACCATCACGTATAAGCACAAGGATTCCACTTTCTTTACCTACAAACGTGAAGACGTGGACTACGAGGTTAACGGTTACATCACCTTTGATGACAAGGGGCAGCCACAAATTGGGTGGAGCTACTACTAAACTTCAGTGAACGCTGGTAAACCAGACTGGTAAGCCAAACTGTTAAACCAGTTGGCGGTCTAGCCGGTTAACCAAACCGGAGACTGACGAGCTAGTTGGTGACCTGACGTTAACCCAGTTGGTTAACCGAACTGAGCGTTTAAACGTGAACCTAGTTCATGTTTTAGTAGTAAGGCTTAGTTAACCAGACTGAAAGATGGCTGTGGGATGCTGTAAAACAGCATCCCACAGCCATCTTTAACCTTATTTACGGCTCAAATGAAGGCGTGGTCAGCTATACTCAAGTTCGTACTACTCCAGCAATCTGGGCGTTTTTGATTATGAAAGCTGAAAATCGTCTCGTTCGGGAGACTAGGCGCTCGTCTGCGCCTTCATCTAGAAGGCCTGGGCGCTCAACTATGCCTCCATCTAGGGGGTCTAGTAGGAGGTCTAGGCGAGGTAGGGTGCGCGTAGCTCCGCGTAAACGATCAAGGAACAAAGCCACCATTTTGCTATTGTCGACGCTGGTGGTAATGCTAGTGCTGGTTGTAGGTGGCATTGCGGTAAAAGTAATTAACTCTGAAAGTACTCCTGAAGCTACCGTGCGCGACTACGTGCAGTTGATCGCTGACGGTAAATACGACGAAGCTAATAAAGTAGTGGACCCAGGAGTTACTGGTACCCAGAGCGAGCTGCTAACAAGTAAGGCTTATAGTAAGATCAAAGGGGCGGTAAAATTTGACTCTATAAGCGGGTTACAGTACGACAAAGACGATGATTCTGCAACTGTTAACGTGGATCTACTAGTAAGCGGTCATCCTATGGAAGCTGAGCTGAAGGTAGAGTCATATACAAATAATTTTGGTTTACGTAAGTGGAAGATCCTTACTCCGCTATTGGTTCAAGTGCAAATTTATAGGCATGCATATTTAAGCTCCTACAAAATTGGCTCAGCCATTGTGAATATGAAATCACAAGATCATTATGGCTCGGTAAGTTACATGATGTATCCAGGAGTTTATAACATTGAGCCAACAAGTATAAACTCCCAATATGTTAAAGTTGAGCCTAAGCACAATAAGTTTGTGGCTGTAGTCAAGTCTCGCACCAGCACTGCTGCTGTTGGAGCTCCAACCTACGTTAACTTGAATTTTGATAGTTATGCTGCCGTAGAGCCTACAGAGGCTGCAAAGGCTTGGGTGTTGCAGCAGATTCAAGACAAAGTTAAAGACTGTGGCTCTTTTGCGGGTGCCAAGCGAGATCACTCTTGTCCACTTGAGGTGCGAGGTAATGATGTTGCATCGGTGCAAGTAAAAACCTCGCCCGACCAACTGAAGTCCATTGAATATGTTGAGAAGAATGGTCTGATTGAGGCCAAGGGCGACGCTGTAATTACAGTGAAGTATGGCTACTCTGGGCCTGCGGCTGGTGAAGTTAACGATATGGAGTACACTGCAACCGCTTCCATATCTTTCGATGAGCAAAGACAGCCAAAAATCAACTGGACTGGTTGGTAAATCGCTAAGTTAGGCCCTTCCGGCAGCTAGCATGGCTGCCGGAAGAGTTGTCTTGGACCCTGGAAGTTTTATCTCTGACCTTATTGGCGCCCCAAATAGGGGTGTGGTCAGCTATACTCGAATGCATCATTGGTCTAACAAACTGGATGTTTTGATTATGGCTACAGAGAGCGGTTGGCATACTGAAGACTTCAAGGCTCCACCTGAAGGTCTTAGACAAGAGGGGGTTCCAAAAGGAGCTCCCGCAAAATCTGCTGCCGCTTCGCGTAGGCCGTTAACCAAGAAAGCAAAGCTCTGCCTAGCAGGAGCGCTGGCAGTGGTGCTGGCGCTGATTGTAGGTGTGGTTTCGGTAAGAGCGATTAACTCTGGGCGCACTCCCGAGGCTGCCGTGCGTGAGTATGTGCAGCTAATTTCTGACGGAAAATACGATGAGGCCAGCAAGCTGGTAGATCCCAGCAGTTCCAGCTCTGACTGTAAAATGCTATCTAGTAAAACTTTTAGCGGAGTTAAAGGTGCAGTCAAATTTGATTCCATAAATAATTTTAAACGTGACGAAAATTCCGACACTGCAACTGTTAATGTAGTTGTATTGGTAAATGGGCGACCCATAGAATCTGAATTGCAATTACAGTTATCCGATCGAGGAGTAAATAAGTGGAAGGTCGTCAGTCCACTGTTGGTTAATGTGCAATTTCAAGGTCACCCATATTTATATTCCTATAAAATTGGTTCAGCTGTTCTGGATGTGGGATATAGAGAAAATGTAGGTTACGGCTCGTCTATATCTTGTAAGATGTATCCAGGAGTTTATAACATTGAGGGGCAAAGCGTAAATTCCGAGTATGTTGAGATCAACTCAGTGCATAAACAGTTTGTTGCTGTTGCTATACAACATGGCAGTACCGACTCTGAAAGTGATTTTTATGCCAGTTTTGAGTTCAACAAACATTTTACTGTCAAGCCTACAGAAAAACTAAAGACTTGGGCGTTACCGCAAATTCAGAGTAGAATCAAATCTTGTGCGTCTATTTCTTATCCCAGGAAAGATAATTCTTGTCCTGTTGAGACATGGTCTCCAGTTAAAGCTCTGGAAGTAAAAACATTGCCCACCGCTCTATATTCCGTAGCTTATGTTAATGGTACTAGCCTGATCGCAGCTAGAGCTGATGGTGTAATTAGGGTGACTACTACAGGATCTGCTGGCACTTCAGGTAAAGAAATAAGTGAGACTGAAGATTTTTATTACAATGCAGTTGGTATAGTCGATTTTGATAAAGAAAGACAGCCTGTACTTAAATGGAGTGTTTGGGATGTCTGATATGAATAATGAAAATAATCGTTACCCTAAATACGTTGAGGTTCCATCTAACCGGGTCAAGCCGGCAGGTTCCTCTGGGTGGTCTGTTGCAAAAACTGCTGATGTTTTTCGCAAACGACTGAATCTGAAGCTCTGCCTGGCAGTTGTGCTAGCAATGGTACTGGTGTTGATTGCAGGTGTGGTTTCGGTAAGAGTGATTAACTCTGACCGCACTCCTGAAGCTGCTGTGCGTGAGTATGTGCAGTTGATTGCTGACGGAAAATATGATGCAGCAAGCAAGCTGGTAGATCCTGGCGCTAATAGCTATCAGCGCAGACTGTTGAGCGATAAAGCTTATAGTGGCGTTAAAGGCGCGGTTAAAGTTAACTCTATAACTGTGCAAGAGCGCAATTCGTCGACAGTAAATGTTCATGTAAGTTTGCAGGTCAAAGATAAGTATGTGAACCAAACATTGCAAGTGAAGCTATATGAGAGTGACTGGCTGGTAAATAATTGGAAAATAGTCACCCCGTTAGTCACGCATTTGGCAATTACTCCCGAAGATGAGTTCTTTCAAATCTTATAAAATAGGTTCGGTTGTTGTAGATTCCAGTATGGAAGCTGATGGTAAATTTAACTATCTAGTATATCCTGGAGTTTATAATGTTGAGGTGCAAAGCGCTAATCCTGAATATTTTGCTATTAGTCTACCAAGCAAGCAGGTAGTGGTAGCTGACAATAACGCTGAACCTTTTAACGAATCTACTACGCAGATTGATGCTAGTGTTGAACCTACGGAGAAACTTAAGGCTTGGGCTCTAAATAAAGTTCAAGAAAAAGTTAAAAGCTGCGCCTCTGAAGCAGGCAGGCATGATTTGACGTGTCCTTTTTACTTGCGATTAGGAGAGCTTAATGAGATTGCAGTAAAAACGCTACCAAGCAACCTGGATTCTATCTCGCTTGATAAGTATCGTAACGAATATAAGCGTAATTATGCTTTTAGAACCATCTTTGTTGTTAAAGCCACTGGCATCTATATGTCAAAACTTGTCTATAAATCTTATTCTGAGAATGGTTCTTATGCTTATAGAGCTGCGGAAGTGGAACATGTGCGAAGTGAGATAACTGGTTATATTTACTTTGATACCTCTGGGCAACCGGGAATTGCCTGGGGGTTCCAGTCTTGATGCCTCTGGGCAGCCGGAAATTGGTTGGGGGCTATTTGAGTAGCAGGTAAACCGCAAATCCGACTGCTTGGACGCACCCGAGCAGAGGCTAGCACGTCCAGATGCCTGCCCTGGCCACAGCGTGGACAAGCCTGAACAGGCCTGGACAGCTCAGTTAACCTAGAGGTTAATCAGATATACTCACGTATCGTTAGCCTGACGATATGCACCTTTCTCTAGAACCATGAGCTCTCGTAGAACCCGCAGCATCTCACTTCCGGCCTGGCTTAACTGGCAGGTCTATGCGGTTGCGGCAGCTTTAGTGGTAGTGCTGGTGATAGGCGTCGTCGCCCTGCCGCGACTAATTAACCCAGTGAACACCGGTGCCGAAGCAGCCGTACGCACCTACATGCAGCTACTAGAACAAGGCAAATATGAGGCGGCCACAGCGGCCGTGCCCGTCAAGATCCCCGGTGATACTGGGGTTAACCTACTCAAATCCCAAGCCGCTGAAGGTGCTGAAGGCAAACTCAGGCTCATCTCCGTGAGCACCGGCATGGTTAGCGGCGACACCACTGCCATCACCGTTCGCTACATGGTAGGTGACGGCGCACCACAGCAGGCAGTAGTCAGCGTTAAACCCAGCAAAGTTGAGCGCCCCTTCATCGGTAAATGGGCTATTACAACCTCACTGGCTCGCAGCGTGGATATTTCCATCCCCTCAGCCGTAAACCGAGTTACAGTCGGCACCATTTCCGTCCCGCTGCCCTTAGTAGGGGCAGACAAAAACGGTTACCGTCACGTCAAAGCCCTGGCCTATCCGGGCTCATATTCCCTTATCTCTGGCACGGTAAACCCCAAATATTTAACTGCGGGCCTGGCCGTTACCCCCACCGGCCAGCGTGAACTGGTAGTTACCGAGTCCCAGCATGAGGCAACGCTTAGCGTCAACCCCACCGCTGAACTCTCACAATGGGCTCTGAGCTGGGCTCAAGAACAAGTGCGGGCCTGCGCTGAGGGTTCTGGCGGGGATGCCTGCCCCGCCCAGGTGCGTAACGTCGATGCCTCCCAGCTGACGTTGCAGTCTCTGCCCAGTCGCTTATTAGAGATCGACGGCGACAAGTTCAGTGCCGTCGGGGTGATTCGGGTTAGCGGCCTAAGCAGCCGAGACAATGGCGTGCAAGTCTCAGTAAGGATCGACGCCACCTACACCTTCGACGCCGCCGGCAACCCCCAAGCTCAGGTCATTCCCCAATAAGCCGGTTAGCGGCAGGCTTGGCGCTTGCCATAGCGGTGGCCGCTAGCGCTAACAGCAGCCGCGAGCGCCGTCGTCGTCGTAAATAAAAACCGCAGCAAGAAGCGGGCCCGCATTTAAGCGAACCCGCCAATTTAATTAAGCCAGCTGACGCCAGCGGCACTAGCTAAAGCCAGGTCAAGGACGAATTAAGCCGGCTGACGCAGGCAGTGACAGCTAAAGCCGGCGGCACCAGCTGAGGCCAGCTAAAGCCGGCAGGACAGCTAAAGCCGCAGCCTGGGGGATTAGTCGCTGGTACTAGCCAGATCCCAGCAGCGCGCCCCGCCGGTCATGCCTGCCTCGTTAGGGACCACCACGACGTCCTCGCCGATCTTAGCCAGGTTAGAGGCAGTGATCCGGCGCGAGTTGCCGCCACCGAGGTAAAGACGGTCCCACACGTACATCGGTCGCAGCGCATCAACCACCAGGCGCACGCGCCGTGACCAGTGCGAATCACCCAGACGCAGGCGCTCATGCTCACCAATGTAGTCGTCATAGGTTAGGCCCCAGCGGATCGGGCCCTGAGAAACCTCCACGTGCGGGGCCAGGCGGCCATTATCAAAAATGGCGTTACCCAAGCCGGTCCCCAGCGTCACGATCATCTCCAGGCCCTGGCCGGTCACCACGCCCGCGCCGGCCACCTCGGCGTCATTTAGCACCAAAGTGGGTAAATCCAGTTGGTTTTGCAAAGCCTCACGCATATCAAAGCGTGCCCACAGCGGCACCAGCTCAGGCATCACCTTGGAGCGCGGGCCAGACTTGGTGATGTAGTGCGGCGTCGTGATCACCACCCCGTGGCGGATCATGCCTGGCATACCCACGGTGATGCGCTGCGCCCGTGGTAGCTGCTTGGCCAGGTCAACGATGGTTTCTACCAGGCGCTCAGGGGGGGAGCGGATAAGGCGTGGGAGTGCGTAGAGCTGGCGAAATAATGTTGCCCGCGCTGTTTAATACGCTGGCTTTAATGCCGCCGCCGCCGCAGTCCACGCTCAGGGTCGTTACGTCACTCACGCCCTTACCCTAGCGCTGATGTGCTCAAATGGGTGCATGTTTGGTTACCGTGATTGCGTTGTCGAGCCGGCCAGTGGGGCCGAGGCGGGCGCCGAGGAGGCCGGTGGGGCCGAGCCGGCCGAGGTGCAGATTGAGGGCGGCGGCGAGGCTGGCGGGCTGGCCGGGGCGCACCTGGAAGGCGCGTGCGGTGAGGAGGCCGCCGGTGCCGAGGCGCAAAGCCCACAGCTGGCAGCCAACCTGGCAGCAGCCCTGCGCCCCAAGGTGCGTGTGCGCATGGACCTGGCTTATGACGGCACTTTCTTTCGCGGCTGGGCCGCCCAACCTGGCCTGCGCACCGTGCAAGGGGAGCTAACCGAGGCCCTATCTACCATTTTGCGCGTCCCCGTACAGCTCACCGTTGCCGGCCGCACCGACGCCGGGGTGCACGCCAGCCACCAGGTGGTGCATTTCGACGTCGACACTGAAGCCTGGCAAGCCCTAGCTGGACGCAACGGGGTCGACCCTGCCCAGGCGCTGCGACGTCGGACCCAAGCCCTGCTCAAACGGGCTGCAAATCCCAAAACTACCTCGCGCCCGGAGCTGGGGCTGGTGGCGCTGGGGGAGAGCGCGGGCAACGGGGCTGACATCGTGGTGGGCGCGGTGAGTCAGGTGGGCGGCGATTTCGATGCGCGCTTTAGTGCCCTGCGGCGCACCTACCGTTACCGCGTGGCCGACGGCGTGGCGCGGCACGACCCCCGCCTGCGCTCCAGCGTGCTGTGGACTGACCAGGAGCTGGACTTGGAGGCCATGAACCGCTCGCTGCAGCCGCTGCTGGGGGAGCACGAGTTTTTGTCTTACTGCAAGCCGCGCCAGGGGGCATCCACTATTCGCAGTCTGCTTGCGGCCGCGTGGAGCCGGCCTGAAAGCGGTGTTGATGCTGGTCTGGCCGTGTTTGAAGTTAGTGCCGACGCGTTTTGCCACCACATGGTGCGGTCCCTGGTAGGGGCCACGCTGACGGTGGGGCAGGGGCGCAATAGTGAGGAGTGGCCGGCGGCGCTGTTGGCGCGGCGTTCACGGGAGTTGGCGGCCCCGCTGGCGCCTGCTCATGGGCTGACTTTGGAGGCTATCACCTACCCTGAGCCGCGCCGCTGGGCTGAGCAGGCGCAGGCCGCGCGGGTTTTGCGCACCAGCGCTGCTGATGACTAAATGTCGTGACTGAGTGGATGTGCCGGCGATGGTAGCAGGGGAGTGAAGGGTGCCGAGCGGCGTCGCTGTTGTTGGTGGCGGGGCTGAAGTATGTGTGCCAAGGAGGCGGCCCGGCGGCGTCGTTGACGGGGCATGGGTAGAGCCGTAGGCGGGGTCGCACAAAAACTGACATTTCGTCCGTTGCCTATAAAACCCCATGAATTTTTTATAGGGAAGGGATGAAATTGCCTGTGTTTGCCTGTAGTGGTGGGCTTCACGGGGGTGGGTAGGCTAAGAATCTTTGACCTAGTTGTATGCCTTGGGTAAAGTAGTCATGTCTTGCAGCACGTCTGTGCGCGCTTGCGGTGCGCTCCCACTCGCCCCACGCGCTACGTGCTCCAGCAACGTTCACCTGACCACGGTGGGTTATACAAAAAGCTGTGACGCTTCAACATCAGCTAAGTGTGCCCACCGCCAAGTAGAAACGAAGGCAACCGCCCGTGCGTACGTACACACCGAAGCCCGGCGACGTCGAGAAGAACTGGTACGTCATTGACGCCACCGACGTCGTGCTGGGTCGTCTAGCGGCTCAGGCCGCAACCCTGCTCCGTGGGAAGCACAAGCCCCAGTTCGCCCCTCACGCGGACACCGGCGACTACGTCATCATCATTAACGCTGACAAGGTCGCGCTGACCAACGGTAAGGCTGACAAGAAGTTCGCTTACCGTCACTCCGGTCGTCCCGGTGGTCTGACCGCCACCAGCTACCGTGAGCTACTGGCCACTCGCCCCGAGTTCGCCGTAGAAAAGGCCATCAAGGGCATGATTCCCCACACCAAGCTTGGCCGTGCCCAGCTCAAGAAGCTGAAGGTTTACACTGGTAGCGAGCACCCGCACCAGGCCCAGAACCCTCAGGTTTTCGAGATCACCCAGGTCGCTCAGTAAGCGCTCAGCGCACGAGCCTCATAACGTAAAGGACATATCGTGGCTGAGACCACCATCGACATTGAGGTACTGGACGAGGAGAACGCTCCCGCCAGCTACACCACTGAAACCGAGACCACCGGCGAAGGCCGTGGTCAGTCTATCACCGCTCCCGGCGCCGGCCTAGGCCGCCGCAAGGAGGCCGTTGCTCGTGTACGCCTAGTGCCCGGCACCGGTAACTGGACTCTAAACGGACGCACCCTGGAAGACTACTTCCCCAACAAGCTGCACCAGCAGCTAGTGCGTTCCCCGTTCACCATCTTGGACATCGAGGGTCGCTTTGACGTGATCGCTCGCATCCACGGTGGCGGCGTTTCCGGCCAGGCCGGCGCTCTGCGTCTAGGTATTGCCCGCGCCCTGAACGAGATCGACCGTGAGGCCAACCGCGCCACCCTAAAGAAGGCCGGCTTCCTCACCCGCGACGCCCGCGCTGTTGAGCGTAAGAAGGCCGGTCTACACAAGGCCCGCCGCGCTCCGCAGTACTCCAAGCGCTGATCGCGTTTCGAGCTTTATCTGCTCACACCCCGTCACCTGTACATGGTGGCGGGGTGTGTTGCGTTTTAACTGGTTGTGGGATACTTGCCTTATTCACTGAGCTTTTGCAGGAGGAAATCAATGGCTCGTCTATTCGGTACTGACGGTGTGCGAGGCCTAGCTAACGACCTACTCACCCCCGCCCTGGCGGTGCAGCTAGGTGAAGCTGCTGCCCGTGTACTAACGGAAAAGTCGCCAGCTAAAGGCAACAAGCGTCCGCGCGCCATCGTCGGTCGAGACACCCGTGCTTCAGGAGAATTCCTAGACCACGCTATCTCCGCAGGTTTGGCGGCCTCCGGCGTCGACGTCACCCGCGTCGGGGTTCTTCCCACCCCCGCCATCGCCTACCTCACCGCCGCCCATGACATCGACCTGGGCGTTATGATCTCCGCTTCCCACAACCCCTTCCCTGACAACGGCATTAAGTTCTTCGCCCGTGGCGGCTTCAAACTGGAAGACGCCGTCGAAGACCGCATTGAAGCCCTACTCACCGCCGAGCACGAGCGCCCCACCGGCGCCGCCGTCGGCCGTGTAATTAAGGGTGAAACCGTAGCTGACCAGGCCTACATCAACCACCTGGTGGCCTCCACCGGCACTGACCTGTCCGGCCTGCGTATCGCCGTGGACGCCGCCAACGGCGCTGCCTCTAAGGTAGGCCCCGCTGCGTTGCGTGCCGCCGGCGCTGAAGTGCTGGTTATCAACGCCTCTCCCGACGGCCTAAACATCAACGCCCAGGCCGGCTCCACCCACCCCGAGCAGCTACAGAACTACGTTAAGTTCGTAGGTGCGGACATGGGGGTGGCCTACGACGGCGACGCCGACCGCTGCATGGCCGTTGACGCTGAGGGCACCTTGGTGGATGGTGACCAGATCATGGGTATCCTCGCCATTGGCGCTAAGGCTGACGGCACCCTGGCCTCCGACACCCTGGTAGTGACGGTTATGAGCAACCTGGGTCTGCTGCTGGCCATGCGCAAGCACGGTATCCGCACTGTTCAGACCGGTGTGGGTGACCGCTACGTGCTAGAAAAGATGCTCTCTGGCGGCTACGTGCTTGGCGGTGAGCAGTCCGGTCACGTCATCGACTCCATCCACGCCACCACCGGTGACGGTATCCTCACCTCGCTGCGTTTGGCGGCTCGCCTCAAGCGCTCTGGCAAGACCCTCAAGGAACTGGCCAGCGTAGTTGAGCGCCTACCCCAGTCGCTGATCAACGTCCCCAACGTGGACAAACACGCCGCCTCTACTAACGACGCCGTCCAGAGCGCTGTGGCTAAGGCTGAGGCCCGCCTAGGTGAGACCGGCCGTGTGCTGCTGCGCCCCTCGGGCACTGAGCCGCTGGTACGTGTCATGGTTGAGGCTGCCACTCAGGAAGAGTCCGACGCCGTCGCTGCTGAGTTGGCCCAGGTGGTTAAGGACAACCTGGCTCTGTGACGCACTAAAACCTAGCTGCGCACTTAGCGCGCTCAACGCGCTGGCGTTCGCCGCGCTGCCGCGTTCAGGCGCCAGCGCTTGACGTACTTAATGTGCCAGCGCTCACTGCCCTAAAAGCAGCAAATGCGTTAGTGCGCAGCTAGACACTGCAGCTAGACACTAAGGCCGGCCCGAAATTTCGGGCCGGCCTTTGGTTTGTTTGCGTCCGCGCAATCCTACTCTTTGCGCAGGCGCATATAGTCCATGTGGTGGTTGGCGTCTTTATGTAGCAGCAAGGTGGCACGGGCGCGGGTGGGCTCAATGTTTTCAATCAAATTGGGCAGATTGACGGTATCCCAAATCTGGCCGGCCCCAGCCAAAGCGACGTCGTCGTCAATATCAGCATATTTACGGAAGTAAGAGTCAGGCTGAGTAAAAGCCGTGTGCTTCAAAGTCAAAAACCGCTCCAAATACCAAGAGCGAATGTTGGCAGCGTCGGCGTCAACATAGATAGAAAAATCAATAAAGTCACTAACTGCCATAACCGCCTGGTTGTTAGAGGCACGCGGGGCGGGCTGGAGCACGTTTAGGCCTTCCAGCACCAGCACGTCAGGCTGACGCACATCCACCTTACGGTCAGGTACCACGTCATAAATCGTGTGGTCATAAAGGGGCGCCTGCACCAGGGGAGCACCAGATTTAACCGCACTAATAAAATCAAGCAGGGCGCGCCGATCATAAGACTCCGGGAAACCCTTACGGGCCATCAACCCGCGCCGCTCCAACTCGCTGTTAGGCAGCAAGAAACCGTCAGTGGTCACCAAAGACACCTTGGGTGTGGCCTCAAACCGCGCCAGCAGGTGAGCCAGCAGGCGGGCGGTAGTGGATTTACCCACCGCCACCGATCCGGCCACCGCAATTACAAAAGGCACATGTGTAGGCTCAATCCCTAAAGTGTGCGCCACCGCCTGGCGGCGCATCTGCGTGGATTCAATGTAAGTCTCTAAAAGTGCCGATAGAGGCCGGTAAACCGCATCTACCTCAGGTAGCTCAATGGGGTCATCTAAAGAACGCAAACGTTCCAGATCGGCTTCAGTTAGCGGTAGGGGGGCGTTAGCTGCTATGCGGCCCCAAGCTTCGCGTTTAATCTCTATAAACGGGCTGTTCTTATGCCAGATGGGAAGCCAATCTAGGGGGTTAGCAAAATCGCTCACGGCTCTAGTTTGGCTTACAAACCAGCCAAAGATAAAGCTCAGACCTAAGCGGCCTGGGTCATATGGCCTCTACGCTGTGGGAATAGTAAGCAAGCTCGCGCCTTTCAATCATTGTTTTGCGCATTAGGTACATGATTCAATCAAGCTCATGTGTGGAATCGTTGGACATGTTGGACCGGTAGCGGTCCCCAGTGAACGTAGCCTAGAAGTACTACTAGATGGTCTTAGCCGCCTGGAATATCGTGGCTATGACTCCGCTGGCGTAGCCCTACTGACGGATGAAGGTGTATCCGTACGTAAGGAAGCCGGCAAGCTAGAAAACCTACGGGCGCAGATCGCTGCCCACCCCGTAGCCCCGGCCACCGCCGGTATTGGTCACACTCGTTGGGCCACCCACGGCAGCCCCACTGCCGCTAACGCCCACCCGCATGTGGCCGGACACATCGCCCTGGCACACAACGGCATTATTGAAAACTTCCGTCCCCTGCGTGAAGAGGTAGAAAGCCTCGGGCGCACCCTACTATCCCAAACTGACTCTGAAGTTGTCGCCCACCTGCTAGACATCGCCTACAGTGCGCTGCGTGAAGCCAACCCCGCTGGCGACCCGGCCCTGCAGCTGCGTGAAGCCATGGCCCAGGTGACCCCGCGCCTGGAGGGCACTTACGCCCTGCTAGCCATCACCGCCGACGCCCCCGGCACTATCGTGGCCGCGCGTCGCTCCTCCCCGCTGGTTTTGGGCGTGGGTGAGGGTGAAAACTTCGTCGGTTCCGACGTCGCCGCTTTCGTAGCCTTCACCAAGCAGGCCGTGGAAGTGGATGACGACCAGATCGTGCTGATCACCGCCGCTGGCATTGAAATTACCGACGCCGCCGGCCAGGTAGTGACCGAGCCGCACGGCTGGGAGGTCACCTGGGACGCCTCCGCCGCCGTCAAGGGCGGTTACGACACCTTCATGAATAAGGAAATCCACGACCAGCCCACCGCCGTGGCCGACACGCTGCGTGGCCGCATGGACGACTCCGGCGAGCTGCAGCTAGACGAAATGCGTATCGACCCCTCGGTGCTGCGCAGCGTGGACAAGATCATCGTGGTTGCTTGCGGCACCGCCGCCTACGCCGGACACGTAGCCAAGTACGCCATCGAGCACTGGTGCCGTATCCCGGTAGAAATCGAGCTCGCCCACGAGTTCCGCTACCGTGACCCGATCGTAAACGAAAAAACCCTAACCGTTGCCATCAGCCAGTCTGGTGAAACCATGGACACCATCCAGGCTGTGCGCCACGCCCGCGAACAGGGCTCTCGCGTACTGGCAATCGTTAACACCTACGGCTCTACCATTGCCCGTGAAGCCGACGCCGTGCTCTACACCCACGCCGGCCCCGAGGTGGCCGTAGCCTCCACTAAGGCCTTCCTGGCCCAGATCACCGCCTGCTACCTGCTGGGTCTATACCTGGCCCAGCTGCGCGGCAACAAGTGGCCTGAAGAGGTGGCTGACTACCTGGCTAACCTGTCCGCCATGCCTGAGCGCATCCAGCGCTTCCTAGATGAGAGTGAAGAGCAGGTGCGCGCCCTGGGCTGCGAACTGGCTGACAACAACTCCTTCCTGTTCCTGGGCCGCCACGTGGGCTACCCGGTAGCCCTAGAGGGCGCCCTCAAGCTCAAGGAACTGGCTTATGTGCACGCCGAAGGCTTTGCCGCCGGCGAGCTCAAGCACGGCCCTATCGCTCTGGTAGAGGAAGGCCTGCCGGTATTCGTGATTGTGCCTACCCCGCGCCGCCCTGTGCTGCACGACAAGGTCATCTCCAACATTGAGGAGATTCGCGCTCGCGGCGCCCGCACCATTGTGATCGCTGAGGAAGAAGACCACGCTGTGGACGCCTTCGCTCACGACGTGATCCGCGTGCCCGCCGCCCCCACCTTGATGATGCCGTTGCTGAGCGTGGTGCCGTTGCAGGTGTTCGCCTCCGCTTTGGCTCAGGCTAAGGGCTATGACGTGGACCAGCCGCGTAACCTGGCCAAGTCGGTAACGGTGGAGTAATACCGCTAGACTCAAGGCATGTATAGCGGCATCGATGTGGTGGATATTGAACGCTTTAGTGACCGTATCGAGGCTAATGCCGCTTTAATGCAGCGCCTGTTTAGCGCTGACGAACTTAATAGTTGCAAGGGCGCGCTGCCTTCTTTGGCGGCGCGCTTTTGCGCTAAAGAGGCGGCCTTGAAGGTGCTGGGCCAGGCCGACGTCGTTGCCCACGCTACCTGCTTTGGTAGCGGCGACGGCGCCAGTGCTGAGGTTTCTGGGCTCGACGACGGCGCTGGCGTGGCAGGGCTGAATTTTCGCGATATTGAGGTCACCAGCCGTCCCGGCCAAGCCCCCCAACTGCGCCTACACGGCCAGGTGGCGGCGTGGGCGCAGCATTTAGGGCTACACAGCTGGCGCGTGAGCCTAGCCCACGACAAGGTAGCCATGGCCCAAGTGTGGGCTAGCGGCGGCCCGACAGAAGCTAGCCGTAAGGTCAGCTCGCACGACGCCACCTTGGCCCGCTACCTGCTCAAACCCGAGGCTGACAGCCACAAATACTCACGCGGCGTGGTGCGCATAATCGCTGGCTCACAGCGTTTTCCCGGCGCCGGGCTGCTATGCGTGGCCGGAGCCAGCCATAGTGGGGTGGGCATGATCCGCCTAAACGCCCCTGAGCGCGTAGAAAACCTGGTGCTAGCCGCCCATCCACAAATTGTTCCTGACGGCCCAGCCTTAACCGGAACCTGCGACGCCCTAGTGCTTGGCCCGGGGCTAGACGCCCAGAAAGCAGATTGGGAGGCGGCGGCCCAGCTGCTAGAAAACACCCCGGCAGTAATTGACGCCAGCGCCCTAGAACCAGTTTGCGCCCTGATTAAAGAGGGCAAACTACGCCTGCACGCCCATCACATCCTCACGCCTCATGACGGGGAATTGGCTCGCTGCCTAAACCTGTTCGCGGGCACGAATACAGGTGAAATTGCGGGAAAACTGGCAGACAAGGCGGATAAACCCCTTGGCAAGTTTGCTGCTGAAACTAGCCCTGCGCTGCGGCGCCGCATCCAGGGAGCCCAGCAATTGGCGGCATTAACTGGGGCCTGTGTGCTAGCTAAAGGCAATCGCACCGTGGTGGTAGATGCCGAAGCCCAAGTCTACCTCCTGCCTGCGGCCACGCCCTGGCTGGCTACCGCCGGTAGTGGGGACGTACTGGCAGGTCTAATGGGCGGCTTGCTGGCCCTAAACGTGCGCGCCGGCGCGGTGCATGTGGGCGCCCCAGCCGCTTCAGGCAGTGCTACTAGTGCCGACGCCGCTGGGACCAGTCAGCAGTCTGTTGACGCTCAGGGGCGGGGCGCCGCACTCGCTAGTGCCGCTGCCCTAGCCCCCGAAATTGCGCAGCTGGCCGCGCGCCTACACGCCCTAGCCGGACAACTGGCCGCTGAAGCAGCCAGCCCAAAGCCCACCGACGCAACCGGACCAAAGTCCGCCGGCGCCGTCGTCGCCCATCCCATAACCGCCCCAGAAATAGCCGCAGCCATCCCCAATGCCTGGGCCCTGTACGCCAGTGCTGCAGCAAACTGAGCTGATGGCGGCTAAAAGTGGGACAATAGCGCCGTGACTGAGCAACCTAGTAGCTATCAAATTCCTTGGACGGGAGCACAAACCGCCCGCGCCATTATCGATCTCGACGCCCTAGCCGCCAATGTGGCCCAACTTCGTAAGTTTCACGGCGGAACTTGGATGGCTATCCTCAAAGCCAACGCCTACGGACACGGCCTAGGCCCCATGGCACTAGCCTGTATGCGTCAAGGCGCCACCTGGCTGGGCGTGGCACAGTTGCACGAAGCCCTGCGCCTGCGTGAATACCTCGACGACGCCGGGGTAAAGCCGGTAGATGCAGCCCAGCTAGCCCAAAACCCGGCCCTGGCTACTGCCCAAACTCCCAGGATTTTCACCTGGATCATGCCGCCGGTCAGTGCGCAAGAAGCTGCTCAGGCCGACTCGGGCCTACGCCAGGCACTACGAGCCAAGCTAGACCTATCAGCCTCCACTGTGGAAGTTTTGCAGGCCATCATCGCCGCCGCCCAAGCTGAAGGCAAATGTGCCTACGTGCACCTAAAGGTGGACACCGGCATGGCCCGCGCTGGCGCCAACCTAGAAGACCTAGCTGACCTGGCCCAATGCGCCGCCCAAGCCCAAAGCCAGGGACACATTAAGGTAGTGGCGCTATGGTCGCACCTAGCCCGCGCAGACGAAATCCTCATCCCGGCCACCGGCCAGCAGCTAGAACGCTACCGTCAAGGCCTACAAATCCTGGCCGACGCCGGCATTGACGTACCCGTGCGCCACCTGGCGGCCACCGCCGGCACCCTGTGGCACCCCGACACCGCCGCCCTAGACATGGACCGCTTCGGTATTGGTCTATACGGTCTAAGCCCCGACCACACCGTGGCCCGCGCCCAGGATCTAGGCCTACACCCAATCATGCGTCTAGAAGCCCGCCTCACCCAGGTCAAGCACATCAAAGCTGGCCAAGGCGTCTCCTACGGCGCCACCTGGCAGGCCCCCACCGACCGCTGGGTAGGGCTAGTGCCGCTAGGCTACGGCGACGGCATTTTGCGTAGCGCCTCTGACCGTGCCCCCATCCTGGTTGGCAAACAACGCACCCACATTGTTGGGCGCGTATGCATGGATCAAGTTATTGTAGACCTAGGTCCCACCAGCAACCCGGACGGCACCCCCCGACCCGCCCCCGCGCGAGCTGGCGACCTAGCCATCCTCTTCGGCGATCCCGCCCCCTTAAACGGCCCGGCTAACCCGGCCATCCCCACCGCTGAAGACTGGGCTACCGCCTGCGGCACCATCTCCTATGAGGTGGTCACTCAGCTACGCGGCGCCCACCTACCGCGCTACTACGTTTCCCAAGGCTCCTACAAATTAGCGGAGATTCCCCAATGAGCACATACGTCACCCACACCACGGATGCCGATTCCACAAGGGAATTCGGCGCCCGGCTAGCCCCGTTGCTGCAAGCCGGAGACCTGGTGATGCTTTCAGGCGAGCTAGGTGCCGGTAAAACCACTCTGGCCCAAGGCATCGGCTCAGCCTTAAACGTACGTGGGCGCGTATCTTCACCCACTTTCATCGTGGCGCGCGTGCACCCCTCCCTGGCCGGCGGCCCGGACCTGGTGCACGTAGACGCCTACCGCCTCACCAGCCTCGAAGACCTCGAAACCCTGGACCTGGATTCCTCCCTGGAAGAATCCATCACCCTGGTTGAATGGGGCGAGGGCATGGTAGAAGGCATCAGCGACAATCGCCTAGAAATCAAGGTGGAACGTCCGCAGGGGGGACTGGCAGGTGCCGATGCTAGCGGCATCACTGACCTGGGCGGCGTCGACGACGGCGCCCGCACCATCACCCTTACCGGCTACGGTCCGCGCTGGGAAAAAGCGCTCGACCAGTTCTAAGCCATGAACTGGCAGGTGGCTAGCCACAGGCAGCTCAGTTCACTCGCGCTCGCGGCAAAAGCGCCGGGTTCTTCGTCAAGTGCGTTGCCGGGCTTTTTGTCGCGAGCCTTGCCGGGTTCTTGGTCAGGATCTTTGCTGGCGGCAGGCTTAGCGCTGGTGGCGCTAGTTTTGTTGGCGCTGGGAGGCTCGGCCCGCGCCCAGGTGGACCAGAACTATCTGGAACAGTGGCTTAAATCGAGCTCCAATAATGCTCTTAGTGCCACCCAACGCACCCAGGCAGAATTCACCACGCCCGCGCATGTGTGGAATGTTTCGCGTTCTGATAATGGCTCTGTGCAGGTGGTGCGCAGCCCGGAGCAGTGGTACACGCTGGTGCGTCTGGGTGGTGAGCTCAAATTTGTGCTGCTAATAAACGCAACCGACGCTAAAACCACGGCAGTGCAGATAGCTGACGCGGCCTTGGCGCGCTCACTTGCAAGCCTGGGCACAGGCCAATACCCGGTTTATGAAGCTCAAGATACGGCCTGGTATCAGCTGGAGGACGGTCAGCTGCGCCCGCTGGGAGCTAAAGCCAGTAAATTGCAGCGTGGTTCAATCTCGGTTTCGGCCTATATTTCTATACGTGATGTTAGGCACTCTGGTTCACCCACTGCATCTGCTGATGAAAATGGTTCTGCCTGGTCTAGCTGGGTGCTTTGGACCATGGTGGTACTGGCTTGCCTGGGTTTAATTGGCTTGGCTGTCCTGGATAAACACACTAGTAAATACCGGGACCTGGAGACTCAGGGCGGCTCTAGTAAACGTAAGCTGCGTAAGGCAGTGATTGAAACTCCAGCTAAGGGCAGGGCTCGCCCGCAGGTGTCGGTGCACTCAGCTACGGCAGTGCCGGCTTCGCAAACGGCAGCTGCTATTGAGAAAACTAAAACCGAAAAGGAATAGGCTTAAGCCGTGCGTATTGTCTCCATCGATTCCTCTTTAGCGTCCGCTTTGGCATTAATTGAGCTTAGCGACGGCGTCGCTACCACCGTGCGTCAGCAGGTGGGTACTGACGCGCGCCACCACGCCGAATCTTTAGCCCCCATGCTTAGCCAGGTTTTGGCGGGCGAGGCGGTAGACGCCATTGCCGTGGCTACCGGCCCGGCTCCCTTCACTGGTTTGCGTGCCGGTCTGGTGACGGCGCGGACTTTTGCGCGCGTGCATAACCTGCCTTTGTGGGGGGTTAGCTCTTTGGATGCGCGTGCTCGGGCTGCTTTTGACCGTCTTGGCCAGGCAGGGCAGGGTAAGTGCCTGCTGGTTGCTAATGATGCGCGCCGCAAGGAAGTTTATGCCGCCCGCTATCAGGTTAAGGGGGCCGACGACGTCGAACGCCTAGGTCAGCTGCATGTGCTAAGCCCCGCAGCGGCTCTGGAGCTAGGCGAAGTTGACTATGTAACCGGCTCTGGCGTGGCTCTATACCCGCAGCAGCTGACCGGTCTTGAAGTTGACAGCCAAGACCCGATCCTAGAGCAGCTGGCGCGTATTGCCTGGTGCCGCCACCAGCAGGGGATTGAGCAGCCCACGGCGCCGCTATACCTGCGTCACGCCGACGTGCAGATGCCTAAGGCTCCCAAGCGAGTTATTTGATGCCCGTCTTGCACCTGCGCACCATGCGTAAAGCTGACCTGGGTTGGGTGGCTCAAGCTGAGCGCCAGCTTTTTTCGGCTGAAGCTTGGAGCCCCCAACTGCTGGCCAGTGAATTGGATGCGATGCACTCGCTTGACGACCGCATTTATGTGGTGGCCGAGGTTGACGCCACTATGGCTGGCTATGCCGGAGTGTGGCTGGGCGATAGCGCTGACGTACTAACTATTGCCACTTTGCCCCACTTTCGCCGTAAAGGGGTGGGGCGGGCTTTACTTAAAGCTTTGCTTGCTGCCGCCGTCGATCGTGAGTGCGAAGCGGTGCTGCTGGAGGTGCGGGCCTCTAACGACGGCGCCATCGCCCTATACAAAGAAGCTGGGTTTAAAGCCATAGCTAAACGGCGCGCCTACTACAGCCACCCGCGTGAGGACGCCATCGTGATGCGCAAAAAACTGGCCGCGCCCAAAGTGGGGCCGGTAGGTAGCTGAGCCGGGGTGAGTGAGCCGGGCAGGTGGGTCGGGGGAGCGAGCCGGGCAGCTGAGCCGGGCGGTTGGCAGAGCCTAAAAGACTTGCAGTTTTATTTAGTAAATGACGTGTGCCCTAATAAAGGCCCAGTGGTTTGCTTCTCAGTGGTCGCTGACACTTGTGCAAACATTTGCATGACCCCCACCAAACCGCGTTATATCAGCGCAAATAGCTCCCTAGTGGGGGAGCGTTAAGCGCTTTTTGGGTCACTTAGGACTTAAGCCACGTTAATGCTAGATAGCCTTGTGACGTGGCCAAATCAAATGTTTCTCCCAAGAGGCAGACTGCTGGACGTACGACCGTCGCGATGAAGCGGATCATGGCGTACAGCGGTCTGTTCTTCCTCTTCTTTGTTCTATTCCACGCCTACGGCAACCTCAAGTACTTTGAGGGTGAGGACGTCTACAACGGCTATGCCGCTCACCTGCGTACCATGTTCATGCCGATCCTGCCTCGTGAGGGTCTGCTATGGATTTTGCGTGCGCTTATGATCGCCTGCATCATTGGGCACGCCGGCGCTGCTTTCCACCTGTGGCACCGCAACAACAAGGCTCGCGGTAACCAGAAGTACGCAGTTAAGAAGGCTCACGCAGAGTACGCAGCTTCACGCTACGCAAACCGCACCATGCGTTGGGGTGGCGTGATCCTGGTTCTGTTCATTGTGTGGCACATCCTGCAGTTCACCACGCTGAACGCCACCCCCGGTGGTCACTACGTGCACGGTGATGCCTACAAGAACATGTACCTTGGCTTCCACGATGCCCCCTGGACCTACGCCATCTACTTCATCGCCCTGGCTGCGCTGGCGCTGCACGCCTGGCACGGTGTTTGGTCCGCCCTGCAGACCCTGGGTGCTATCCGTGGTTCTGTAATTCCTGGCGTGCGCCTGATCGCCACGCTGGTTGCCCTGGCCCTGTTCGTAGCCTTTATGGCCGTGCCTACCGCCATTCTGTTTGGTTGGGTAGACGCGCCTGCTGCTGGTTCGTGGACTGCACTGCACGGCGCAGTCGCTGGACACTGAGAGAGCGTGAAGATAAATGAGTAAAGTTATCGATGGCCTGTACCGGGTTGGCGAGGACATCGCCGACACCAAGGCCCCGCATGATGTTCCGATCGAAAAGCGTTGGGAACAGCGTAAATTCCTAGCCAAGCTAGTTAACCCGGCCAACCGCCGTAAGCTTGACATTATCGTAGTTGGCTCCGGCCTGGCCGGTGGCGCCGCTGCCGCCTCCCTGGGTGAGCAGGGCTACAACGTCAAGGTGTTCTTCTACCAGGACTCCGCCCGTCGCGCCCACTCCATTGCGGCCCAGGGTGGTATCAACGCTGCTAAGAACTACCGCAACGACAACGACTCGGTTTACCGCCTGTTCTACGACACCGTAAAGGGTGGCGACTACCGCGCTCGTGAAGACAATGTTTACCGTCTGGCTGAGGTCAGCGCCAACATCATCGACCAGTGTGTGGCTCAGGGTGTGCCCTTCGCCCGCGAATACGGCGGTCTGCTAGACAACCGTTCCTTCGGTGGTGTGCAGGTATCGCGTACCTTCTACGCCCGTGGTCAGACCGGTCAGCAGCTGCTGATCGGCGCCTACCAGGCCCTAGAGCGCCAGGTGCGCGCTGGCACGGTTAAGGAGTTCCGCCGTCACGAGATGGTTGAACTGATCGTGGTTGACGGCAAGGCTCGCGGTATTGTCACCCGCGACATGATCAGCGGCGAGATCGAGACCCACCTGGCCGACGCCGTCGTGCTAGCCACCGGTGGTTACGGCAACGTATTCTTCCTGTCCACCAACGCTATGGGCTGCAACGGTACCGCGATCTGGCGTGCTCACCGCAAGGGCGCCTACTTCGCTAACCCCTGCTACACCCAGATTCACCCCACCTGCATTCCGCAGTCCGGTGACTTCCAGTCCAAGCTGACCCTGATGAGTGAGTCGCTACGTAACGACGGACGCATCTGGGTACCCTAAGAAGGCTGAAGACTGCGAGAAGGACCCGCGTCAGATTCCTGAGGAAGACCGCGACTACTACCTCGAGCGTATCTACCCCGCCTTCGGTAACCTGGTGCCCCGTGACATCGCCTCACGTCAGGCCAAGAACATGTGCGACGAAGGCCGTGGCGTTGGACCTGCCATTAAGGAAACCGACCCCGATGGCAACGAGCGCACCATGCGTCGTGGCGTCTACCTGGACTTCTCCGAGGCTATCGGGCGTCTAGGCAAGGAAGCTGTCTCTGCTAAGTACGGCAACCTGTTTGAAATGTACGAGCGCATCACCGGTGACGACCCCTACGAAGTCCCGATGCGTATTTACCCCGCCGTCCACTACACCATGGGTGGCCTGTGGGTTGACTACGACCTAGAGTCCTCCATCCCGGGTCTGTTTGTGGCTGGTGAAGCTAACTTCTCCGACCACGGCGCTAACCGCCTGGGTGCCTCCGCACTGATGCAGGGTCTGGCTGATGGTTACTTCGTTCTGCCTGACACCATCAACAACTACCTGGCTGACATGCTGCGTGAAGGCAAGGTAGACCCCAACGCTCCTGAGATTGCTCAGGCACGCAAGGACGTTGAGGACCGAGTTGACCGTCTAATGGCTTTGGACGGTAGCCGCTCGGTGGATGACTTCCACATGGCCCTGGGCCGCATTATGTGGGAGTACTGCGGTATGGAGCGTCGCGAAGACGGCCTGAAGAAGGCTGTAAAGCAGATTCGCGCGCTGAAGGAAGAGTTCTGGAAGGACGCCCGCATCACGGGTGAAAAGATGGAACTCAACCAGTCCCTAGAGAAGGCTGGACGCCTACTGGACTTCTTCGAGCTAGCTGAGCTGATGTGTATTGACGCTCTGCACCGGCGCGAATCCTGTGGTGGCCACTTCCGTGCAGAATCTCAGACCCCCGAGGGTGAGGCCCTGCGTCATGACGACGAGTTCCTCTACGTGGGCGCCTGGGAATGGACTGGTGAAAACCAGCCCCCGATCCTGCACAAGGAACCCCTTGTTTACAACGACATTGAACTGAAGCAGCGGAGCTACAAGTGAACATCAAGCTGAAGATCTGGCGTCAAAAGAACAAGGACACCGCCGGTCACTTTGAAGAGTACTCGCTAAGCGGCATTGAGGAGCACATGAGCTTCCTTGAAATGCTAGACGTGCTTAACGAGCGTCTATTCAAGGAGGGCAAGGAGCCGGTAGCCTTCGACTCTGACTGCCGTGAAGGTATTTGTGGCCAGTGTGGCCTGGTAATCAACGGTATGGCTCACGGCCCGATCCGTTCGACCACCTGCCAGCTACACATGCGTCACATCGCTGAGGACCCCTCGTTCTCTGACGGTGACACCATCACCATCGAGCCTTGGCGCGCAACCGGTTTCCCGGTACTCAAGGACCTGATTGTGGACCGTTCCGCCCTGGACCGTATCGTCCAGGCCGGTGGCTACATCTCGGTCAACACCGGTGCGGCCCCGGAGGCACACTCCGTGCCCGTCGAAAAGCCCAAGGCCGACCGTGCCTTCGAGCTGCCGCCTGCATCGGTTGTGGTGCTTGCGTGGCTGCTTGCCCCAACGCCTCGGCCATGCTGTTCACCGCAGCTAAGATCACTCACCTGGGTCTATTGCCTCAGGGCCAGCCTGAGCGCTACATCCGCGTGATCAACATGCTCAACCAGCATGATGAGGAGGGCTTCGGTGGTTGCACCAACATTGGTGAATGCGCCGCTGTATGCCCCAAGAGCGTGCCGATCGATGTGATCAGCCAGCTCAACCGCGACATGGGTAAGGCCCGTTTCAAGGGCGTACGCGTCCACTGAGTTTGGCTTAACGCCACCATTCGTCTCATTTGAGACGGCCACCGGTTCCCGGTACTACGCAAGTAGGCCGGGAACCGTTTTTGGTATTAGCGCCAGGGGACTAGACTAGAACCGTGAGCGATCCTTTGGTTCTAGGTGTGGAATCCACCTGCGATGAGACCGGTGTAGCCCTGGTACGAGGCCGTGAGTTGCTGGGGGATGTAACCGCCACTTCCATGGATAAGTATGCGCGTTATGGGGGCATCATCCCCGAAATTGCCTCGCGCGCGCATTTAGAGTCTTTTGTTCCTACCCTTAACGCGGCCTTAGATAAGGCGGGCGTTGATCTACATGATGTCGACGCTATTGCCGTTAGCGCAGGTCCGGGCCTGATTGGCTCGCTAACTGTGGGTATTAGCGCGGCCAAGGCTCTAGCGGTGGCGCTAGATAAACCCATTTACGGGGTTAACCACGTAATTGGTCACCTGGCTGTGGACGAGCTAGTTGACGGCCCCTTCCCGCAACGTTTTGTGGGTTTGATCGTCTCCGGCGGTCACTCAAACATTCTGGCTATTAACAATATTGCTACCGATGTGCGTGAGCTGGGTGGCACTCTCGACGACGCCGCCGGGGAGGCCTTCGATAAGGTGGGGCGCCTGTTGGGGCTGCCTTACCCGGGTGGTCCGCATGTGGATAGGCTCAGCCAAACCGGTGACCCAACTAAGATCCGCTTCCCGCGTGGTCTGTCTGCTGCTAAAGACAAGGAACGTCACCGCTATGACTTCTCCTTCTCTGGCCTAAAGACTGCGGTGGCCCGCTATGTGGAGAGCCTGCGCGCCCAAGACCAGCCCATTCCGTCCGCCGATATTTGTGCTTCTTTCTCTGAGGCGGTTAATGACTCGCTGACCGCCAAAGCGGTGCAGGCCTGCCTGGATACTGATTGCGACACCCTGGTGGTGGGCGGCGGTTTTTCCGCTAACTCGCATCTACGCGCCCTAGCCGCTGAGCGCTGCGCGGCTGCCGGTATTACCCTGCGCCTGCCCCCGCTACGTTACTGCACTGACAATGGGGCCCAGATTGCCGCCATGGGTAGCGCCCTAGTGCGGGCCGGGGTGGCGCCGTCGTCATTGGACTTTGCCCCTGACTCGGGCATGAGTTTGTCGCAAACCGTTATGCCCTAGTGGCTGCGTTGGCTTAGTGAGCGCGCTGGCTTAGTACTCACGCTGACCGGGCGGTTGAAACCTTAAATGGGTTGCAGCCGCCCTTTTGTTTGCAGGCTAGCCCGATAGTACAAACTAAACTAATTTCGCTATAAGCCAGTGGCATAGCCGCTAGAGAAGCCCCGGTGTGGCGCGTAACATGTATTTGTTACTTTCTTTCTAGTAAGGAATTTAATGAGCACAATATTCACGCTGCTGCGTAGTTTGCGCCGATATTGGGGCGCATCGATTCTCACGCCGCTATTTATTGTCGGCGAAGTCATTTTTGAATGTTTAATTCCGCTGGTTATGGTCAGTTTGGTGGATAAGCTGGACGGCCATAGCCTGGGCCCGGTAGTCCACCTGGGTCTGATTTTGGTTGCCTTGGCGACGGCGTCGCTGGCCTGCGGTATTCTCTCAGCGCGTTTTGCGGCCACAGCCGCCACCGGTTTGTCACGAAACCTGCGTCAGGACATGTTCTTTAAGGTGCAGGAATTTTCCTTCGCCGACATCGACAAATTCTCCACTTCCTCCCTGGTCACCCGTATGACCACGGACGTAACTAACGTCCAAAACGCCTTCGGAATGATGATCCGTATTGCCGTGCGCGTGCCGCTGATGATTATTTTCTCGGTGGTTATGGCCTGGCGTATTAACTCAGATATGGCACTGATTTTCCTAATCATGGTGCCTTTCTTGGCGGCTATCCTGTTTGGGATTGTGCGTTATGTATTCCCGCTGTTTAGGCGCATCTTCAAAAAGTACGACGCGCTAAACAACTCGGTGCAGGAAAACATTGCGGCTATCCGCGTGGTTAAGTCTTTTGTCACTGAGGAGCACGAAACCAAGAAGTTCAAGCGCGCCTCACAGGATGTGCGTAAAGACTTCACCCACGCTGAAATCGTATTGGCGCTTAACGGCCCGGTGATGATGTTCTTCATCTTCGCCGCCATCATGCTGGTGGACTATCTGGGTGCCTCCATGATTGTCAGCTCCGGCGCCACCAGCCTAACTAAGGGTGGTTTAACCGCACTGATCACCTACGGTATTCAGATTCTGAGCCAAATGATGATGCTGGCTTTCATCTTCGTGATGACTACCATGGCCGCCGAGTCTGCGCACCGTATCGCTGAGGTGCTCAAGCACAAGCCCACCCTGACCTCGCCTAAGCGTGGGGTTAAGGAAGTTACTGACGGTAGCGTCAGCTTTGAACACGTCTCCTTCCGTTACAGCGACGACGCCGAAGCTAACGCCCTCAGCGACATCAACCTAACCATTCCCTCTGGCTCCACCCTGGGAATCGTGGGTGGCACCGGTTCATCCAAGACCTCCCTGATCCAGCTGATCTCGCGTCTATACGATGTCAACGATGGCGTAGTGCAGGTAGGGGGAGTGGACGTACGCGACTATGACCTAGAGACGCTACGCGACGCCGTCGCCGTCGTGCTGCAAAAAAACGTGCTGTTCTCCGGAACCATTGCCGAAAACCTACGCTGGGGTAACCCACAAGCCACCGACGAGCAGGTGATCCACGCGGCCAAACTAGCCCAAGCTGACGAGTTCGTGCGCCAGCTACCGGGAGGCTACGACTACAAGATTGAACGCGGGGGCACCAACGTTTCCGGCGGTCAAAAGCAGCGTCTGTGTATTGCGCGGGCGCTACTGAAGAAACCCAAGATTTTGATTTTGGATGACTCCACCTCCGCCGTCGACACCAAAACCGACGCCCTAATCAGGCGCGCTTTTGAAAGCGAAATCCCTGATACCACCACGATTATCATTGCTCAGCGTCTGTCCTCAGTTGAGCACGCTGACCAGATTGTGGTGCTAGATGATGGGCGCGTTAAGGAATGCGGCACGCACGAGGAGCTGATGGCTTTGGGCGGCGAATACCGCGAAATCTATGACTCCCAGAACTCTGCCAGTGTAAGCGAGGTGGCCTGATATGAGTGACCAGCAGGAACTAGAACCGGGCGCCAAGCAGATGGAACAGGAACTGGCTGAACAGAGCCAATCACCTAGAGCCCAGGCCATTGCCAACCAGCCAGAGCGTGAAGCTAGGGCGGGGGATAAGGCAGCTGACCAGGCAGAGAATAAGGCGTCGGGAGAGCCCGAGGACAAGGCAGCTGATAAAGAAGCTGGCGAGCCGAAGCTGGAATCAATCGACCACCCCTTCGGGCGGCTGCTGCGCTACGTATTTAAGTATTACCGGCTGCGCCTGGTAGTTTCGGCGTTCTGCATTGTGGTGGCGGCTATCGCCAGTGCAGTGGGCGCAATCTTCATGCAGCAAATCATCGATAACGTGGTTACCCCGGGCCTGGCAGCCGGCTCTATGGCGCCGGTGCAAGATAAACTAGTGCAGCTGGTGGGCCTGATGGGAGCCATTTTTGCGGCCGGTGTGCTAGCTGCCTACATCTCCACACGCATGATGGCTATCGTCACCCAGGGCACCTTAAAACACATGCGTGACGACATGTTTGCGCGTATGGAGACCCTGCCGCTGCGGTTCTTTGACACCCACCCGCACGGCGCCGTCATGTCTACCTACACCAACGACACTGACGCGATCCGTCAGCTCATTGGCCAGTCACTGCCAACCCTACTGCAGTGCGGGCTAACCATCGTGGTGCTGGTGCTAACCATGCTGTACTACTCAGTGTGGCTGGCCCTGGTGGTGTTCTTGATTGCTGGCCTGATGATGTTTATAACCCGCGACCTGGGCGGTAAATCCGCCAAGTTCATGGTTAAACAGCAGCGCTCACTGGCCGACGAAGAAGGCTTCATTGAAGAAATGATGGACGGCCAGAAGGTAGTCCAGGTCTTCAACCACGAGCAGGCCGCTAAAGAAGAATTCCTAAAGTACAACCGCGAACTGTTTGAAAACTCCCAGAAAGCTAACCGTTTCGGTAACGTACTAATGCCGGCCCTGGGCAATATCGGCAACATTATGTACGTGGTTATCGCCATTATTGGCGGCATCTTGATCTTGGAGGAACTACCTAACCTGACCCTGACCGGAATTAACGTGGTCAGCGTGGGCGTGGTGGTTTCCTTCCTGGGTATGGTGCGTAACCTGTCGCAAACCATTGGGCAGATGTCCATGCAGGTACCCATGATTGCCCTGGGTATGGCTGGGGCCGGGCGTGTGTTTGCGCTGATCGGCCAGGAACCTGAAGCTGACGAGGGCTATGTTGGGCTGGTCCGGGCCAAAGTGGATGCTGATGGCGAGGTAACCCCCACCCAGGAGCGCACCGGGCACTGGGCTTGGCGTCACCCCCACCAGGCTGAAGGCACGGTTACCTACACGCCGCTGCGCGGCGAAATCGTGATGGAGCACGTGGATTTCTCTTATGACGGTAAGAAAGAAATCCTCCACGACATCTCCCTGTGGGCTAAGCCGGGCCAAAAGATTGCTTTTGTGGGGGCTACCGGCGCCGGTAAAACCACTATCACCAACCTAATCAACCGTTTCTACGACATTGATGACGGCAAGATCCGCTATGACGGCATCAATATCAACAAAATTCACAAGTCTGACCTGCGCCGTTCACTAGGCGTGGTATTGCAGGACGTGAAGCTGTTTACCGGCACGGTGATGGACAACATTCGCTACGGGCGCCTGGACGCCACCGATGAGGAATGTATTGCGGCAGCTAAGCTGGCTAACGCAGACTCCTTTATCCGGCGTTTACCGCAGGGATACGACACCATGCTGACCGGTAATGCCGCTAACCTGTCTCAAGGCCAGGCGCAGCTGATCTCTATTGCCCGTGCGGCAGTGGCTGATCCGCCCGCCATGATCTTGGATGAGGCCACCAGCTCCATTGACACCCGCACTGAAGCTTTAGTGCAGGCCGGTATGGATAACCTGATGAAAGGCCGTACCGTATTCGTAATTGCGCACCGCCTGTCCACCGTGCGTAACTCTGACGCGATTATGGTGCTAGACCACGGGCGCATTATTGAACGCGGTAGCCACGATGAATTGCTGGCTAAACGCGGGGTCTACTACCAGCTTTACACCGGTGCTTTTGAACTGGAGTAAACGCTAAAACTAGTGTGGGGGCGCGACCTTTTGGCCGCGCCCCCCACGTTTGTATGCGTAGCTTTTGTTTTCCTGTGTATGCGAGGCCTTTGTTTCCTGTTTAACAATTGTCTACAAAAACTAGTGTGGTCCCTGCGCTGCGCGCAGGGACCACACTGTGTTTAGCAGCTGCTATTTCAAATAGACGCTAGTAGCTGCCTAGATACTTCGAGCAGATTACTTCCAGTCGTCCGGAATCGGGTAGCTTTCCTGCCAGCCGTTGGCACCGAAGGGCCACATGGCGCTGGTCCAGTAGTAGCTCTTGCCAGCCGGCAGGGATGGGTCATTCTGGGTGAGTAGTAGGTCCACACACGCGGGATACCGGTAATGGTGGAAATACCGTTCTTGATAGTACGGGTCTCAGAGTGAGAGTCGATGTACTGGGCTACAGCTACATTGTCTTCCGGCTGAGTACCGCCGATGGTGCCCTTAGCGTTGAAGTAGAAGTTACCACGGTAAACGCTGCGGTAAGGCACGAAGTTCTCGGGGTGCTCAAAGCCCATGGAGCGGATCTTGGCGTAGGCGTCAGCCACAACATCAGCAGGCAGAGAGCTAACGTCCACTGCGGTGGGTAGCGGCCAGCCGTTGGTTTCGCTGATGCGCTGGGTAACGACAGCCTTCTGGTTACCGTTACCGGCCCAGTCATACCAAGCCTGGTCACGGTAGTAGGTGCGCGGACCAGCCAGGCCAGAACGCTCAATGGTGTTGAAGTTTACGATGTAGTTCTTGTGGATCCAGTCAATGCTGGCCACCTCGGTAATGTAGGCAGGCTTACCCATGCCACTGGTCTGACGACGCGGGCCGGGGTTGTCAGCGGCGTTACCGGCGAGAGCGGTGGTCTCGGTGGGGTAGATCTTGCCGTTGGGGTTTTGCCACTTCACGTTGGCAATACGGAAACCGTAGTCGTTCTTGTTGCCTGCAGCGCGGTTACCGTACTGCAAGCTGTTACCAATCAGGAAGGAGTAGCTGCGCGGGTTGTCAGCGTACTGGTGGCACTGAGTGGAGGCGTAGGTGTTGTTCCACCATAGCTTGGGCTCAATTACGCGGGAGGTGGTGGCGGCACTAGCCTGCGCGCCGATTACGAGCACGGGGGCGCTCCAAGCTGCCCCCTTAAGGGTTGCGCGGCGAGAAATATCGCTCATGATGTTTACCTTCGACAGATTCGAGTTGGGGATAGTTTTGAGGCTAACTATCTCTAAGGGGGAGAGTCAACTGCATAAGGAATATAAATAACCAAAATCACCGCAATCAACACAAAATCGTATATTTAACTCAATTATTCACGGTTTAAAACCTTGAACTGAGAGTTACACAACTTGCGTGTGGCTTGAGATGTTCAACTATTTATATTGGGTGTGCGCATGCTGACCGCTAGGTAAAGACCTTAACTAAGCAACCTGGAATTTAACTGAGAGTAACCTGGAAGTGGTGACTCAATTTGATTACGCTGCCGCTTATGAATATAAGCTCAGACATTTAAGTCAGTTTGTTGGCTCAACCAATAAAGCGATAGCTTTGCCACGTCCCTTATTGCCTTGGCGAGTTAATACTATTGTCGCTTGTTTAGTGCCTTGCAGGTGCAAGCGCTTGCGTAAAGCCTCAGGTTCAACGTCGATCCCGCGCTTGTGGATCTCTAGTGCGCCGATGTCAGCGCGCTTGGCCCAGGCCTTCAATGCCGAGGGTTTAGTGGGTAAAGTCTGCACAATCTTCCAGGCCCTTACAAATGGAATTAAATCGTTAGGCAATACACAATTACCTGTTAAATAAGCTAATTGTGGGGCTATTGGGGCAGCTGTTAATTGTTCGGCAACTTTAGCTACTAAACCTGCGCGAATCACCGCCCCATCAGGCTCAAATAGATACTCACCCAATTCAGGTGCAGCTCCAAGCTGGGCTGGGGCAATGGAAGGGCTATTTTCCTTATCTAGCAGGCGGTGGGCGCCGTCGTCGTCAATAACTAAAGCGCTACGGCCGCTACCTTCCAGTGCCAAATCACCACACCAAATACCGGCCTCAATAACCGCGCCGTGATCACTAATCCACTGCACGTGAGCGTCACTAGGCAAAGCCGCATAATCAATGCCGGGAGCCACCTTAACGCCCAAGTTAGGTACTTGCTGGCGCCAAGAAAGCACCGTGCTCAGCGCCGGCGACCAAGCCTCAGGGTCGCTAATGCGCCGCCCGTTAGCGCGCCGAGCTGGGTCGGCAAAAATTGCATCCACCCCCAGCTGGGCTAAATCCAAGCTGGTGGCGTCGGCATTAATTACCTGCACCTGCTCATAGGGCATTAGGTTTACTGTAGCCAGGGCGGCGGTAGCCTCATCCAGCTCGACGGCACTGACCTGCAAAGCCCAGCTCAGCCAGGGCCAGGGTGTCAGAGCCAATCCCGCAACCCATGTCGGCCACATGCCTAGCACCGGCCTTAACGAAGCGCTGTGCGTGCAGCGCGGCTACCTGTAAACGACTAGCCTGCTCCACGCCGTCGGGAGTAAACAGCATGCGCTGGGCGTAGGGACCAAACTTGGCCTGGGCCTTGTCTCGCAAACGCTGCTGAGTTAGGGCGGCTGCAATCAGCTCGGGGGAGTAGCCCTGCTTGCGCAGTGCCACGGCCACTTTCAATGCCTGATCAGGCTGGTAATCGGGAAGGTTGGCTAGGAGCTGCCAGCCTTCAGGGGTCAACAGCGGTGCGAAGGTGGTAGCGTCCATGCCTAGATAATGCCATAAATAAGCCCTTTGTCTGGCGCAAGCTACCCCTGTCTGCCTCGGTTGCCCCCAGCCCGCCTCGGATAGCAGCTTCCGTGCCTGCAATTGCCGGGCCGCAAATATCAAGCCACAAACTCGCGCAAACTCCACCGTGGGCGAAAGTTCAGGGAGATTTTGGCACTCGCGTTGACTGAGTGCTAACTGCGTCGTAAGTTATTCATCGTTAAGGCATGTTCCACATGCCCTCCGGCGTGCTGTGCCGCTGACCCCCGCGACGGCAGAGGTATGGCAGCTGCGGGGCATACTATGCGTAAAGGAGGAGTCGTTATGTCCGTCTCCATCAAGCCGCTCGAAGACCGCGTGGTCATCCAGACCGTCGAGGCCGAGCAGACCACCTCTTTCGGTCTAGTCCTGCCCGACACCGCCAAGGAAAAGCCCCAGGAGGGCAAGGTTGTGGCAGTAGGCCCCGGCCGCATTGACGACAATGGCAAGCGCGTTCCGGTGGACGTCGCTGAGGGTGACCTGGTCATCTACTCCAAGTACGGCGGCACTGAGGTCAAGTACGACGGCGAAGAGTACCTAATCCTCTCCGCTCGCGACATCCTAGCTGTGGTTACCAAGTAACCTTCCCAGCTTGTGCGGCCCGTCCCGGTAGGGGCGGGTCGTTTTGTTTGTGCGGAAGCTATTTGTGCCCGTCAGACAGCAAGTGTTAGAGCGAGTGCTAAGGCCTGAGCTGGCAGCTAAAAGCGCTGGTGGGATGCCCGCTAAACCGGGGGTGGGGTGCTCGCTAAACCAAGGGGCAGGCGCCCACAAAACCGGGGGTGGGGTCACAGACCCCGCAGGCACAATCGCCTCAGGCGTCAGGCGCCCACAAAACCGGGGATGAGGTGCCCGCTAAACCGGGGGATAGAAGCCGCAGCTTTATAAGGTGGAAAAAGCCACCTTTGTGAGACCTTGGAACCTTAACCTCAAAGGCATAACCTTAGAAAGGTGAACGAGTCCATCACCAATAGCGACATCTTTGCCCCCACTGGTCTAACCTATGACGACGTCCTCCTACTGCCTAGGTCTGACCGACGTCGTCCCCTCCGAAGTGGACACTACCGCTCGGTTGACACGTAACATTTCCCTACACATTCCGCTAATTTCAGCGGCCATGGACACCGTAACTGAAGCTGATATGGCCATTGCTATGGCTCGTCAGGGCGGTATTGGTATTTTGCACCGCAACCTATCCATTGAGGATCAGGCCCAGCAGGTGCGACGCGTAAAGCGTAGTGAATCAGGTATGGTTTCGGATCCGGTAACTGTTGGCCCGGATGCCACCATCGCCGAACTAGACAAGCTATGCGGTCAGTACAAGGTTTCGGGTTTGCCCGTTGTGGGTGCTCAGGGGCGCCTGCTAGGTATTATCACCAACCGTGACCTGCGTTTTGTCCCCGCCGAGCGCTGGGAAGAACTAAGCGTTTCTGACTGTATGACCCCGCGTGAAAAGCTAATCACCGGTTATGTAGGTATCTCTCGCGAAGAAGCCAAGACCCTGCTGGCTGACAACCGTATTGAAAAGCTGCCGATTGTTGACGACGATGACCGTCTAACTGGTCTGATCACCGTCAAGGACTTCGTTAAGACTGAACAGTACCCCCACGCCACCAAGGATGCTTCCGGGCGTCTGATGGTGGGTGCCGCCCTGGGCTACTGGGGTGACACTTGGGAGCGCGCCGTGGCGCTGGCTGACGCCGGTGTGGATGTGCTGGTGGTTGACACCGCTAACGGTGGCGCCAAGCTGGCTTGCGACATGATCACTCGCCTCAAGAACGACCCGCAGTTCCACGGCATCGACGTTATCGGCGGTAACGTGGCTACCGCTGAGGGTGCTCAGGCCCTTATTGACGCTGGCGCGGACGCGGTTAAGGTGGGTGTGGGCCCGGGCTCCATCTGCACCACCCGTGTGGTGGCCGGCGTGGGTGTGCCGCAGGTAACCGCCGTATATGAGGCTGCTAAGGCCTGTAAGGCTGCTGGTGTGCCGCTAATTGCCGACGGCGGTCTGCAGTATTCTGGCGACATTGCTAAGGCCATTGTGGCTGGTGCTGACACTGTAATGGTTGGCTCCCTGCTGGCTGGCTGCACCGAGTCTCCTGGTGACCTGGTGTTTGTCAACGGTAAGCAGTGGAAGCGCTACCGTGGCATGGGCTCACTGGGTGCCATGAGCTCGCGTGGTCGCAAGTCCTACTCTAAGGACCGCTATTTCCAGGCTGATGTCAGCGGCGACGACAAGATTGTCCCTGAAGGTATTGAGGGTCAGGTGCCCTTCTCTGGTTCACTGGCCTCTGTGGTTTACCAGCTGATTGGTGGTCTGCACCAGTCCATGTTCTACCTGGGTGCCCGCACTATCGGTGAGCTTAAGGCTAACGGCCAGTTTGTGCGCATCACCTCTGCTGGTCTGAAGGAAAGCCACCCGCACGACGTGCAGATGGTAGTTGAGGCTCCCAACTACTCCGGCCGCCAGTAACTCCAGTAACTACAGACAAACACAGGCAAAATCAGGCAAAATCGTCCGTTCCCTATAAAAATTCCATGGGGTTTTATAGGGAACGGACGATTTGTCAGTATTTGTGAGGGCCAAACTCCGAGCTAGGTCAAAGACCTATACAAACTTATGCAGATGGTTAGGTAGGACGTGACCCTGCCTGGCGGATGACCTGATCCCGGGCTTGGCTTAGCTTCAGTGCTGGTCTGGCTTCAGGGCTTGCGTAGATAGCTTCAGATCTGGCCGGGCTTTAAGCCTTGCCCGGTTATGGACATTACGTAGCTGCTATGTCTAGACCTATTTCAGCCCACTTGAACCATCACTTCCTCTATGGGGTGGTGATGTGTTGAAACTAAGCCAGTGGTTGGCTCGCCTCGAAAATCACTTTTCCTACGGCGTGGTGTCGTGAGAATTTCTTACGAACTGGAACTTATGAACCAGCAGCTCAGAGTCCCTTATGGTGTGGTTCCGTAGGAGTCAGCGAAGTAGAGGTTGAACGGGCTTGAGGTCTCAGTAGTAGTCACTGTTCCGTTGACTTGGTGCCATTGGGTTTGGCCGGCTATACGCCACCTAGCGCTCCAGGAGGTACGTAGTTTGATTACGTATCCGTTGCCGGTTACTTCGTAGGGGTGGCTGACACTGTAGTTAGGGTATGGCGTGCCGGGGTCTGTGGTCTCAAAGCTTTGTCCGTCTCCCCAGTCCCAGTTAAAAGACACAGGTGTAGCCTCAACCTCAACAGCTGTTCCCAACAAAGTTATGTTGAAGGTTTGTTTGTTGGGGCTGGTCCATACCATCATGGGCTGCTTGAAAATAACGAAAATCTCCCCGCTCGGGTAGCGGTTAATCCCAGAACCATGCGGAATCAAACGGGCTACTTGTTCGTTACTGACCGTGGTAGGCCCGGCAGCCAGGGGCGCACCAGTGTTGGCCTGGGCGGTGCATTCTTGGGGAGGCCCTGGGACTATCCCCATTGTCATGACTACTTCTACCCGTGGCACTATGCATTTTTGGGCGTATTCTTCAGCGGCTCGTTTAGCCGCTTCAGGATCTACCGGCCCAGCTGGCTCGGCCACAGACGAAAACCCACCAGGACTAGTCGTAGTCTCAGCTGCGCCAAAAATATAGCTACTTCCACTATTGTCGCTATCTCCGGTAATTTGATGGTATCGGAGTTGATAACGCAATTGTTGGAACTAGTAAATATATTAATTGTTTAACGCTCACGATTAAAAGCCACCTTAACGATCCATTGTGTTCCGTTGTATTCAAGTTTTACGCCTGCATAGCGTGATTGTTTTGGGAAATATTCAATTTCTCCATCCCCGCCATAGCTAGTGTAAGCTTCGCGTTCGAAATTAACTTGTATTACTACATCGTCTTTGAAGTCGTCCCTACGGAAAGCCGCAGTAAAATTAACTGCAACCGGGTCAGTCCAACCGCCAGAAGTATGATTTTCAGTCGCGTATTTTACTGGTGCGATAGCGGTGGATTCATCACCGTTGCATAGTGCTTTGTATGCATCTACTTTGCCGGTGGTGTAGATGTAATAGTGCAGTTGCACCCAGTACTTAGCGGTAGCGATAGCCCCGTCGTCACTGTTGACCGTGATCAGTTCTGGTTTGGGCGGTGGCGGTGTGGCTAAGGCTTGCTTTTTGGCCTCCACTAGCTCTGGGGTCATGATTAGTGTCGGGCTAGCAGTCGCTGAAGGCGTGCCAGTTACAGTAGGTGTGTCAGTAGCCTTGGCTGTGGCGTTTGGTGTCTTGGTGCGTGCCGTGGCGACGGCGCCCTTAGCGCTGCCAGTACTCGAAGAGTTTTGCCCTTGATTGTCACTGCACCCACTCAACCCCGAGCAGGCCAGCAACGTTAAGGCCAGTGCTGCCTGCAGATACCGTTTATTTGTTGAGGCCCCCATTGTGTTCCCCCATGGTTTATCTACACTGATGAAGCTTTAAGGGAGTGTTGGGGAAGTATTACAAAGCATGGTACATAACACCCCGTGCTTTTGGAGTGTTATATACTGTGTTTAGTAATGCCTAATATTTTAGATCTGCAATCTGAATCTCGCAGGCAAATCAAAAAACCTGCACTAATGTGTCTTGGGTCACCTGCAAAATTGAGAAAAATTGCTTCCTCAGGTGTCAGGTTGAAGCGCCGCTGAGCATGGCACGCTCTGACAACACTGAAACTAGCGCCATCTGCGTGGCACCTAGATAGAGCCTCCGCTGCATTCCCTCATGATCAACATTGCTTGATTAGTTAAGGAAGTGATGAGGACTGCTACAAAACATGCTATATAACGCCCCACATTATTAGGTTGCTGTTTAGAGCGTTTAGTAATGCGTGGGTTAGTGTGTTTGGTGATACGTAAAATTTTAGGCTCACCCCGAGCCCTACATGGCTAAATCAAATCCTGGAACAACACCTCATAAATCCGCGTCTGTATCTACAAAAAACCATGCAGGCGCTACCGAGCAGGTCAAACGGCAAGGGTTCGCTTAGCCCAGGTCGGGCAGTCGGGGCTGCTCAGCCCAGCTCGAGCGGGCAGGGTTCGTTCAGTCAAGGGTGAGCGGATAAACCTCGCTCAGCCCAGCTCAAGCGGCCAAGGCTCCTTCGGTCAAGCTCAAAACGGCCAAGCCTCGCTTAGCCCAGGTCAAGCAGGTAAGCCTCGCTCAGCCCAGGTCAAGCGGCCAGGATTCGCTGGCGGGCACGGCGTCCGGGCGCGTCTTGCTGAGCCACTGGTTGAAGGAACGTGCCCACTTGGCGTGCGAACGAGCCTGCCAAGCATTAGCCTCGGTTAGGTTTAGCTGTGCCAACTGCTTATGCTTAAGTGCCATCGTCTGCAAAACATCAAGTGTGGCCTGCACATCTACCTCAGCGGTGTGCAGCCGCTCGTCGTTTTCGACGCCGTAAACCTCAATCAGGTTCTCCAGCTTGCGCTTGCCTTTACGCCAGCGTTCTAGCTCTCGATCCAGTACCAGCGGATCTAGCACCGGCGTTGGCTCGCCGCCCAAACGCTCGGTTAGTGTGGCCAGGCCGTGGCGCTTAAGCTCGGATTCCATCAGGGTTAGGTCATAGCTGGCGTTAAAAATGACTAGTGGGATCGAGGCTTGCAGCGCGTCGACAATATGAGTGGCGAGCTGCTCCAAAACCTCCTCAATGGGGGCGCCGTGAGTTTTGGCCACTTCATTGCTAATTCCGTGCACAGCCGTGGCGCCGGCGGGAATCTCGACGCCGGGATTGGCCAGCCAGGTGCTTACGGTGTCTTGGGTGCGGCTGGGGACGTCACTACTGGCGGGGCGGAACACCAAAGCGGCCGTGACCAGCCGGTCATGGCGAGGATCAACTCCGGTAGTTTCCGTGTCGAAGCCCAATAAGGGGCCGTTAAACCATGGTGTGCTCATGTTTCTCCTGGTGGGTGCGATTTGGTGGATAAGTTGTAATTTGCCGGCTGCCGGGTGTCTGCCGCCAGGCGCCCGGTACCTGTACTGCTAGGCGCCGGCTGCCGGATTGGCTGGGTATGAATGCCGGTGCGGCGGCCGGGTGCCGGGTGTCAGGTTTCTGGGCTGCCAGATTGGCTAGGCCGCAGGTGCCGATGTAACGACAGGCGCTGTTATCGGCGTGACAGTCCGGGCGTTGCTTCAAGTTTGGCACGTCTATGCCCCTCACTAAGGTGCCATTTTTGCGTCGTTTTGGTGGGGATAGGGGTGACGGCAGGGGCGGGGTAACGGCAGGGGGTGGGTAACGGTAGGAGCGGGGGACAGGGATAGGAGCGGGAGACAGGAGCGGGAGACAGGGAGCAGGCAGGGGCGACGACGTCGTAAAAGCCAGCTTGGACCGGAAAGCTATCCGGCTAGCTGGGGGCGAAACCCAACAGCTGGTACCAAAATTGGTTGCTGATAGGAAAACCGGCTGCTGCGGCTGAGAGCCCCGCATTAAGCCCATGCAAGGGCTGCGCAGGCAAACCAGTATGTCTACCAAAATTTATTTATCCACCTTAACCCAGGTGAAATTTTGACCTAGAACACGGTAAAGTAATACCCAGCACGCGCGGCGACCTGCGGCGCGTTCTCATAGCTACCAGCCAACGCTGGCAATAACTTCAGTTAAGGAGAATGTTTATGGCACAGGTAACCGCCACCATCGCCTCCAAGGTCGGCCTACACGCTCGTCCTGCCGCTGCTTTCGTCAAGGCCGTTGGCGAACAGGGCATCCCGGTCACCATTGCCAAGGAAGGCGGCAGCCCGGTAGACGCTTCCTCCATCCTCGGTGTCATGACCCTAGGCGCCACCTTCGGTGACGTCGTCACCCTGACCAGCGAGGCCGAGGGTGCCGAGGCCGGTCTGGAAGCCCTCAAGGCTCTGCTAGAGACCGACCTAGACGCCTGATACGTCTGAACTTAGCCCCCGCCAGCGTTTTTACGCAGCGGGGGTTTTTGTTTGTCTTTAATATTGGTCTATGACGACTGTTGTTGCGGTAGATGGTTCTGCCCTGGGTAACCCAGGCCCCGCCGGTTGGGCTTGGTATGTGGACGAAAACTGCTGGGCGGCTGGGGGGTGGCCTAGCAGCAGCAATAATCGTGGCGAACTTACAGCGCTGTTGGAGCTACTGAAAGCCACTGCCCCCACCAATGAAGAATTACATGTACTGGCTGATTCGCAGTACGTGATTAATTCGGTGACTAAATGGATAGCGGGCTGGAAAGCTAATGGTTGGCGTAAAGCCGATAAAAAACCAGTGGTTAATGTTGACTTAATGCAGGCTATCGATAAAGCCATTACTGGCCGTAAGGTGAGTTTTGAATGGGTGCGTGGTCACAGCGGCCACCCCCTCAATGAGGCCGCTGATGATAAGGCTCGCGCTGCCGCCAAGGCTTATCAGCATCACAGCTCGGTGGAGAGTGGCCCGGGGTGGACTCGCGGGGAAAATAAGGGGACTACGACGACGGCGCCCGGCTCAGCTCAGGGGTCGAAGTCTGCTAGTAAAGCTGCTAGCCAGACAAATAAAAAAGAGCATGCGAAGACTAGTGCTAGTGCGTCAGGTGAGGTGAAAACGATGTCTAGCCAACAAAAAATTGTTAATGCACAGCAGAGTATCTCTGCTTTGTATCAACAGATTGCGCAGACGCAACGAGAAATTGCCTCAGAACAGCAAAAGATAGTTGCCGCACAGCAGAGCATCGCAGTGATTCAAAAAAATCTTACAGCAGCACAACAAAGTGTTGTGGCGATTCATAAGAAGGCTACGGACGCCCAACAAAGCATTGTGACTATTCAGCAGAAGATTGCGGCAGCACAACAAAAAATCGCCAAGATTCAACAAAAGATTGCTAGCGCGCAGCAAACAGTTACCTCGGCGCAACAAGAAATCTTGTCTACTAACCGTCACGGCGGACACAGTAAAGCAGCTGACCCTAACCCCGACACCCTGTTTTAGGGGTAAGGCCAAGACCAACTGGTCGGCAATCGGAACCCTAGGCTGGCGGCTGGAGCAGGGCAACTGGCCGGCGAACAGGCTGGAGCTCGGCCTAGTCCCTAGTTTTAGGGGCAGGCCGCACGTTTAACGTGAAACAAAAAGATGTGGGCCGGAATGTAAATTCCGGCCCACATTGCTTTAAACCCGGCTAGCTTTGCGGCAACAACGCGGCGCCACTGGCGCCAGCGCTGTTGCCAGCGCGGCTAATGGCTCAGACCAGGCTCATGGCCTGGCGGGCGATGGCCAGTTCCTCGTTGGTGGGTACTACCAGCACCTTCACCTTCGAGTCGGGGGTGGACACCACGCGCGGCTCGGGGCTGCGCTGGTTGTTGGCCTGCTCATCTAGCTCAACCCCCAACCAACCCAGGCGAGCGCACAGCTCGGCGCGAATGGCGGCGTCGTTCTCACCAATACCAGCGGTGAAGGTGAGGGCATCTAGGCCACCCATGACAGCGGTGTAAGAACCCACGTACTTGAGTAGGCGGTGAATGTAGATGTCCATGGCTTCGCGGGCCTGGGTGTCGCCGGCGTCGATACGCTTCCACACTTCACGCATGTCGTTGTCGCCGCACAGGCCCTTCATGCCGGACTCGCGGTTGAACAGGTGGTCCAGCTCCTGGGCGTCCATCCCGGCCACGCGGGCCAGGTGGAATACCGCAGCCGGGTCGATGTCACCGGTGCGGGTACCCATAACCAGGCCCTCCAGCGGGGTTAGACCCATGGAGGTGTCTACTGCGCGTCCGTTCACAACAGCGGAGGCACTGGCGCCGTTACCCAGGTGCAGCACAATCTGCTTGAGGTCGTCACGACCCAGCAGCTGGCTGACAGTAGAGGAAACGTACTGGTGGCTGGTGCCATGGGCGCCATAGCGGCGAATCTCGTACTTGTCGGCAACCTCGCGGTTCAGGGCGTAACGCGCGGAGGCTTCCGGCAGGCCCTGGAAGAACGCGGTGTCGAAAACAACCACGTGCGGCACATCGGGCAGCAGCTGGCGAGCCACGCGGATACCGGCTAGGGCCGGGCCGTTGTGTAGCGGGCCTAGCGGGATTAGCGCCTCAACCCGGTTTTCTACCGCCTCGTCCACCAGGGCGGGGCCGTCAAAGTAGCGCCCACCTTGCACTACGCGGTGACCGACGGCGGCAATGTTGGCTTCTGCCAGGGAGGGGCCTTCGCTTTCGAATAGCTCCAGCACCTTGGCTAGGCCGGCGCGGTGGTCAGGTACGGGAGCTTCGATCACAGTCTTAGCTTCGTCATGCTTGTGGGTGATCGCGCCCATTTCCTCACCGATACGCTCCACCAGACCCGAGGCAAGAGCCTGGCCAGAGTCGGGGTCTACCAGCTGGTACTTGATGGAGGAAGAACCGGAGTTGATCACCAAAACAGTGTGCAGTGCCATAAAAATCCCTTGCGTTACTTGCGTTGTTAGTGCTTGCTTTAGCCCTGTGCCTGTACGGCAGTGATGGCCACGGTGTTAATGATGTCTTCCACCAGCGCACCGCGAGACAGGTCGTTTACCGGCTTGTTCAGGCCCTGCAGGATCGGGCCCACCGCCACCGCTCCAGAAGAACGCTGCACGGCCTTGTAACCGATGTTACCGCTGGAAAGGTCCGGGAAGATGAACACGTTGGCACGTCCGGCGACGGCGCTACCGGGGGCCTTAGTGGCGGCCACGGAGGGGTCAATGGCGGCGTCGTACTGAATGGGGCCCTCAACGGCCAGTTCAGGGGCCTTTTGACGGACCAACTCAGTGGCGGTGCGAACCTTGTCCACATCCGCGCCCTTGCCGGAGGTGCCGGTGGAGAAGGACAGCATGGCCACACGCGGCTCCACCCCGAACTGGCGGGCGGTTTCAGCCGAGGAAATGGCAATGTCAGCCAGCTGCTCAGCGGTGGGTTCAGGGTTGACGGCGCAGTCACCGTAAACCAGTACGCGGTCTTCAAGCAGCATCAAGAACACCGAGGAAACAATGGAAGTGCCCGGCTTGGTCTTGATGATCTGGAAGGAAGGCACGATGGTGTGAGCGGTGGTGTGTACCGCGCCCGAAACCATACCGTCGGCGTCGCCCATGTGCACCATCATGGTGCCAAAGTAGGACACGTCCTGGACCTTTTCGCGGGCCTGCTCCAGGGTGACACCCTTCTTGGCGCGCAGGCGGGCAAACTCGGTGGCGTACTTTTCTAGCAGCTGCTCGTCGTTTACAGACACGATGCGGGCACCGGAAATGTTTAGGCCCAGCTCAGTGGCGCGGGCGTGCACAGCGTTTTCGTCACCCAGCAGCACCACATTGGCTACGTTGCGGCGTAGCACGGAGTCAGCGGCGCGCAGCACACGGTCGTCTTCAGACTCGGGCAGCACAATGGTGCGGCGGTCGTTGCGGGCGCGCTCGATCAGTTCGCTTTGGAACATCAGCGGGGTAACCACCTCGGAGCGGGCTACATCCAGGGCGTCCATAATGCCCTTAACGTCAGCTTCCTGCTCGAAAGTGGTGATAGCGACGTCGATCTTGTGCTTGGAGCCCTGGGCGATGTGAGCCTTAATGGAACCAGCAGCCAGACCCACCTTGAAGGTGTCCAGGTTGGTGGTGATGATGGGCAGCGAGGTGCTTAGGCCCTTGATTAGCTCGGCGGGCACGGTAGGTAGCGGGAAACCACCGTTTAGCACCAGGCCAGCCAGGGAAGGCATGGCGGTGGAGGCGTGCGCAGCAGCCAGGGCGATGATGATACCTACGCGGTCTGAGGGCACAACCACCAGCTGGCCGTCACGTAGACGCTCCATAGCGTGGGAGACGTCCATAGCGCAGATGAGCAGGTCTTCAGCTTCACGTTCTAGCAGTGCAGGGTCGCCGGAAAGTAGCTGGCCATCAATAGTGCGCATAACTTCGCCGACGCTGGGGGCGGCCAGTAGCGGCACTTCCGGGATGGAGGTGACGGTTAGTCCCTCCAGCTTGGACTTGAGCAGGTACTCGATAGCTTCACGCTCGCTGGGCTTGCAGCGGTTAGCTACCACGGCCACCACCCGGGCGTGCTCGGCTGCGATTTCCTTAATCGATACCTGGGCGCTGGCTAGTGCTTCGGAGGGGCCCTGGTTGCCGTTTACTACCAGCAGGGTGGGGGCGCCAATGTTGGCTGCTACCTGGGCGTTTAGGGTCAGTTCGGGGTTGCCGGCGACGCCGTCGTAGTCAGAGCCGTCAATGATGACCACGTCGTGCTCGCGGGCCACGTTACGGTAGGCCTCAATGATGGTGGCCATGCCGGCTTCGGGGTCGGCGCGGAACTCGTCCCAGGTGACACCGATGACCTGCTCGGCACTTAGGTGTGAGCCTGAGTGCTCAAGTAGGAGCGGGGTGAATAGGTCATTTTCACGGTCAAATACGAAGGGGCGGAAAATGCCAACCTTGGCCACCACCTTGGTTAGCGCTGAAGCTAGGGACAAAGCCACCATTGACTTGCCCGAGCCAGCGCTGGGAGAGCTGATATAAATGCTGTGTGCCACGCTACAACCTCGGATCTTCTATCAAATCGTTCGCGGGGCGGCCGAGGTGACCTCGGCGTCCCATGCTCTAAGTCTGCCTCATTGTCATGCTCAACTTTGCCAAGCTTGGCTGTAGGCAGGGGTGAAACATCTCTTATTTTGTGGGTTTTTGTTAGTTATGTCGGTTTCCGACGGCGCCACTCGCCTCCGCTCTGGGGCAACTGCCCTAAAAGCGCGACTAGGGCAGCGCAGCAGGGGCCGCGCCACCTCGGGTCACTCGGGGTGAGGTGTCGACGGTGCCTCGGGTAGTACTGCGCCGCGCGTCTGCGCCCCGGGCCGCGTCGTCGTCGCTGTAACTTAAGCCAGCAGCAGCGGCAAGGTAGAAATAATGGTGGTGATAATGACCAGCGGCTCAAACACCGCCAAAGTCAGCCGCTTAGCCAGTGCGCGCCCCGCCAGTGCCCCAAACAGCACGATCGGCACCAAAAAAGCCGCTATTTGCAGGTGTTGGGGCTGAATTAGGCCCAGGGAAATAGTGAAGGGAAGCTTAGAAAGATTAACTAGGAAGAAAAACCAGGCGGTAGTTCCCAAGAAAGTTTTTACACTGAATTTGCAGGCCAAAAAGTACATGCTGGTAACCGGGCCGCCAGCATTAGCAACCATAGTGGTAAACCCCGCTAAAGCCCCAGCAATGGCGCGCATAGGTTTATTTGCGGGAATATTGGTTAGCTTACGGCGACGCTGCCAAATAGTTAACACCACTAAAAGCAATAAAATAATGCCAATAGATTTACGCATCTGTGCTTGGGTAACAAAACGCATAAAGACAGCCCCGGCCACCACCCCGGTAAGTACTGAAACAACTAGGCGGCGCAGCAGTTTAAAGTCGGCGTCGTGGCGGTAAGCCCAAATGGCCAGCAGGTCGCCGGCCAGTAGTAAACCAGCATCATGCCGGTGGATTGCTTGGCGGGCAGCACCAGGGCATAAAGCGCTGTCGCAATTGAAGCTAACCCGGGGATGGCGGTCTTTGCCAGGCCGGTTAGCAGCGCTGCAACGATTAGCATCGCCCAGCTCAGTACCGTTAAAGAAGCTAACATCCCTGCAGTCTACAGTAATTGTAAGAACAATTCTTGGTTGAATTTACTTAAAGTAGACTGCCCATATGCCCAACCCCACTCAGGCCGACGTCGTCGGCTCGGCTGCTCTGCGCGTGGGCGGCATGGGGACTTTAGGGGCGCCGTCGTGAAAGAAAGTTCGTCAGAGCGGGGCAGGGGAGTGGGTGGGTACTTTAGGGGCGTGGGCGGATATAAACGTGCTCAGCCCTAACAAGGTGCGCCAGGCCTAGAGGCGCTTGGGCATAAAAAAGTCCCGGACCGCTAGTGAATGAATGAACTGCGATCCGGGACGTATTCCCGTACCTGTAAAGCTGGCTTAAAAACTGCTAGCTCTAAAAGCGTTGGGGTAAAGCGCTAGGCATCAGGCGTTGATGAGCTTTTCCTCAACGTAGCTGCGGGCGATCTTGGCGTACTTCAGGGGCTCGGCAACCTTGGGGTCCTGCTCGGCCTCAACCAGGATCCAACCCTTGTAGCCGTGCTCGACCAGGAAGTTGTAGGGCTCAGTGAAGTCGATGGTGCCGTCGCCGGGCACGGTGAACATGCCGGCCAGGAAGGAATCGAGGAAGGAGCGCTTGGCTTCCTTGGACTCGGCCATCTTCTCGGGGCGAACGTCCTTGAAGTGGACGTGCTTGATGCGGTCGATGGCGCCGTGCAGTAGGCCCAGGACGTCGCCGTCGCCCACGAAAGCGTGACCGGTGTCGAACAGCAGGGAGACCTTCTCGGGGTCAGTCAGCTCAAGCAGCTTGAAGGTTTCTTCCTTGGTCTGCACCACGGTGCCCAGGTGGTGGTGGTAGACCAGGTCCAGGCTGTACTCGTGAGCGATCTCGCCGAGCTTGTTCAGGCCCTCAGCCAGAACCGGCCACTCCTCGTCCGTGAGAACGGGCTTGTTCTCGAAGATGCAGATGTCGCGGATGCCCTGCACGGAGCCGGTCTGCTCAGAGACCACCACACGGGTGGCGCCCAGGAACTGCAGGTACTCGCAGGTGGCGCGGAACTCGGGGATAACGGCGTCGATGCCGTCACGGATGATGAAGGAGGAGAACCACTGGGCCACGATCTTCAGGCCGGCAGCGTCAGCCTTAGCCTTGACCTCTTCCTTGGGCGGGTACCAGCCGGCAACCTCGGTGCCACGGAAGCCAACGGTGGCCAGGTCGTCGAACATGACGTCGATGGTGTTCCATTCGCCAACCTCGGGAATGTCATCGTTACGCCAGCTGATGGGGTGCATACCCCAGGTGATGCCGTGCGGGTCAGTGATGGCGGTGGTGGGGTCTAGCTTTGCTGCCATTGCAACTCCTTTGTGTTTTAGCATTTGGTGAGCGGCGTATCCCGGCCTCAAGCGCTCACTAAGAAGTCTATTCGAAACGTTTCTGAGACTTCAATGTCTGGACAATTAATTTTATTTTGTTCGATCCGGTGAACAGTTTTGCGTCCGACGCCGCCCCTGACTACTTGGGTGCTGCGTGCCTTTGGGGGGTATGCAGCGGCGCTATGACAGGTACTTAGTGCAGCTAACGCAGTTAGTTAGGGGCGACGTCGAAACTATAGCGGCGCTTAGGGGCGACGTCGAACTGTAGCGGCAGTTAGATACCGCTGGAAAGTGGGGTGCTTGTCTTACGACAAGCACCCCACAAGTTTTGGTCAGGAGAAGCGAGCCTTCATCTCGACCTCGATCTCTTCCAGAGACTTGTCGGCGGTCTCAGGCATGATCTTGAACAGGATTACGGCTACGACCAGGTTGGTGACACCGTAGATGGTGTAGGTGATACCACCACCGAGGTTCTCCATCATGTAGGGGAAGGTCCAGCCCACGATGGCGTTGACGATCCACAGGCAGAAGATGGCGGTACCGTTCATGACGCCGCGCACGTTGGACGGGAAGATTTCACCCATCATGGTCCATACGATGGTTCCGTTGGAGGACTGAACGATCAGCATGAATACGGCCATCAGAGCCAGAATCAGGTAGGCGGCCCAGCTCGGCGGGGTGGTCTTGTTGGCGATGTGCGGAGCAATGGTGAACTCGAAGATAGCGGCGATAGCCAGCAAGGAGATACCTACACCGATCACGTCGGCGATCAGGATCTGGCGACGACGGAACTTCAAGATCAGCCAGATACCCAGGGCAGAACCGATAACACTCATGACACCGTTAGCAACCTGGGCGGTAATGGCGGCGGAGGTGGACATACCGGCGTACTGCAAAACCTTGGGGGCGTAGTACATAACGGTGTTAACACCGGTTAGCTGGTTGGTGATAGCCAGGAAGATACCGACGAACATCAGCTTACGCAGCCACGGAGTGGCCATAACGTAGCCAAAGCCCTTGCGCTGAGCGTGCTCTTCTTCTTCCTGCTGGTGAGCCTGGACCATTTCCATGAGCTCCTCGGCCAGCGGGCCGTCCTTTTCCTCGTTGCGCACGCGCTTGAGGGCGCCGATGGCGTCGTAGAGACGTTCTTTAGCCAGGTACCAACGGGAGGACTCAGGCATGAGGCGGATACCGATCCACAGGGCCACAGCCGGGACCGAGCACAGTACGATCATGTAGCGCCAGGTGTCACCGTTACCGGCGCTGACCTGCAGCTGCTCTAGGAAGGCGTGGTAGGCGGCGGGCTCTAGGTTACCGCCCTGGGAGGTCTGCAGCTTGGACAGAACGTCGAAGGAGATGTCGTGGCCCAGCAGGCTCGGGTCCAGGGTGCCAGAGGGGTCAGCAGTGATGGTCAGCTTGGGGCCGCCACTCATGGAGTTGATGATGGCGTTAATGGTGAAGGCGAGCAGCTGACCGGTAACGATCATCAGCTGGTCGAGGGCCACGATGGAGCCACGAATACGCTTAGGCGCGGTTTCAGCTAGGTAGACAGGAACGGTTGCACTCGCGCCACCCACAGCAAAGCCCAGGATGAAGCGGAAGATGTACATGATCGACACGTTCGGGCTGAAAGGCGTTACCGCAGGCGCCGAAGAAGAACAAGATGGCCAGCAGGGTGATGTTGTGACGACGACCGTACTTGTCAGACAACAAACCACCAATGAGTGCACCCACGGCTGCACCGATTAGCAGAACACCAGAGATACCGCCCTCTTCGAGGCTGGTCAGTGCCAGGCCGGAAGCGCCGTCGGGCATGTACATGTAGGGCAATGCGCCACTGATTACACCGGTGTCGTAACCAAATAGCAGTGAACCTAGCGTGGCTACGGATGCGATGGCAACTACGCCACGGTGCTTGCCAGAAGGTGGAGTCTTGTCAACTGCCTTCTGCATCTGTTCCCTGTTAATAGTCTTCAGGGAGATGTCACCCTTTGACATTGGGTGGCTCCTTTCCTATTTTTCACTCGTCTTACGAGCGTATACCCCCAGCAGTGGGGGCAAGTCTTTTTAATTGTTTGTTTGCCGGCAGTCCGGCGCAGAGTTGCCTGGCCTCTGGGCTAGGGGCCCAAAGGGGCCAGGCGCAGTATCACTTGTCGAAGGTGGTGTTACCTTCGACGCGAGCAACTTCATGCCACTGGCCATCAGCGGCGGAGGCAACAGTGGCCTCGTCAACTTCAGCGGCGCACCAGGCGTCGGCTGCTGAAGGAGCGAGCTGCTTGCCAGTTAGAACAGACTCGATGAACTGGGCGGCTTCGACTACCTTCATGTCGTCAAAGCCCATGGAGGTGCCGATGGCCGGCTGGAAGCGAGACCACTGACCCCAAGCCGGGTTGGCCATGGCGCGGGTGTAGCCGTGAGTGGCTCCGCCGTCGACGCCCAGGCATACTTCCAGCTCGTTAAGGCGCTCGAAGTTCCAACGGGCAGAGCCCTCGGTGCCGTAAACCTCAACCACGTACTCAGCGCGCGGTCCTACGCTGACGCGAGAGGACTCCAAGGTGCCCACCACGCCGTTGTCAAAACGTACCAGCATGGCTACGTAGTCTTCGTTTTCAACCTTGCCAACCTCATCGCCGATCTCAAAACCGGAGTGGCCCACACCCATCTTGGTGGGGATAGGACGCTCGGTGATGAAGGTGTCGGTGATGGCACTGACGGAAGCGATACGGCCCACGATGTACTGGGCCAGGTCTGCGCCGTGGCTCATCAGGTCGGGCACAACCCCGGCGCCAGCCTTTTCCTTGCTAGCGCGCCAGGTCAGCGGGCTTAACGGGGAAGAGTTGTAGTCCGCAATGAACCACACGCGTACGTTAGTCAGGCGGCCAAGCTTGCCTTCACGCACCAGGGTGCGCATGTACTCAATGGCGGGGGTGTGGCGGTAGTTGAAGCCGACGGCGCTAACCAGGCCAGCCTTCTCAGCGGCCTGAGCGATTTCGCGCGACTGCTCAGCGCTTACACCCATGGGCTTTTCGATCCAGAAGGGTTTGCCGGCAGCAATGGCGGCGAGGGCGATTTCCTTGTGGAGGAAGTTAGGGGAAGCAATAGAAACGATGTCTACCTCAGGGTCTGCTAGCAGCTCGTGGTAGTCGGCGTAGGCGCGTTTGAAACCTAGCTTGCCGGTCGCTTCTTCGCGCACGGAGTCAATTGGGTCAGCGGCGGCAACTAGCTCTACTTCTACCCCTAGCTCGGGGAAGTACTCTGCTACGGCCTTGTAAGAACGAGTGTGTAGACGACCCATCCAACCTAGGGAGATTACGCCAACCCCTAGGCGCTTCTTCCCACCCATAGTTCCTCCTTGGTGTCTGTGATGTGGTCTGAATGTGTTGTATTCGGTGCAAACGCGCGTCAGCAATGACGTTGAGTACACACTAGCATCAGGCAAATGTAAGTACAACTGCATGATTTGAGTGGTCTGCGATACTTAGCGTTGCAGGCTGATTTAGCCCAGCATATGTCAGTAAGTGGCGCAAAATCTATCAGTACGCGCCGCTTGAAGAGCACATTTAACTAACCCTGGCGGAGCGCAAAGAAGAGGCTCTGACCTGCAAAAACGGCTCAATTAACTGCATCTGCGGAGTGGGGCTGGGAGGATCAACCAGCGCTTTAACTGACAGCGCGGCCATTTTTTCAAGATTCTGGTCGATCGAAGAGAGCGCAAATTCAGGGTGGGCAGCCATGCGGGTGTTGTCATACGAAACCATGCCAACGTCTGGCCCCATCCGCCAATCTGAACGGTAGACAGCCGCCGCATAGTCGATAGCCAGCAGATCGTTAAAAGCAATGATGGCGCAATGACCGGCGTCGTGAGATTTAGTGAGCAGCTCTAAATTGGCCTGGCAGTCCCAGTGAGATTTGAGAATCTTAAAAGGCACTCGCTCCTGCGCGGCCACCAATTGGCAAGCTTCCAGGCGCTCATAGACAATCGGCTCCATGCGGGTGGAAGTAGGGGTAGCAAAATACAGGTGGCTGTAGCCCTGCTTGGCCAGGTGGCGAATTACCTGCGTGGCCGCAGCTATCTCATCCAAGCGGGTAACCCACACGGTGTTATCGCCCAGTTGGCGATCAAGCAGACACAAATTAATGCGCTGGCTCAGCTCCAGCACCGCCCCGGTATCCAGGGTAATCCCGGCAAAAATAACCCCAGCCGGACGCATTTGCAGCACCTGCTTAATTACTTCTTGCTCACGCTCAGGCATTCGGTCAGAAACCATTACCAGCAGCGAATAGCCAACCTTTTCAGCTGCTTTACGCAGGGCGCGGGAAAGCTGATCAAAATAGGGATTATCTAAATAGGGCAGCACCAATAACAGCCGGTGCGAATCGCCGCCAGCCAGTTCCGCCGCCGCCGAATGGGGCTGATAGTTTAGGGCGCGCGCGGCGCTAAGAATACGCTCGCGGGTGTGTTGACTCATGCGTCCACCCCCGCTTAATGCCAGGGATACCAGGCCGCGTGAGACCCCCGCGAGTTCAGCTACATCTGCCTGTGTTGCTGGGCGAGCCTTCATCATGTCTCCTGTGACTGATTATTTATGGGACAATCCTAGCAAGTGTGTTAGGAGATATATGGGCGCCAAGGTAACTATTTCCAGCGTAGCTAAAGCCACCGGCCGTTCTATTTCCACAGTTTCGGCTGCGCTCAATGGTGCTAGTGGAGTGGCTGAGTCTACTCGCGCCGAAATTTTGCAAGCCGCCCAACGCCTAGGTTACGCGGCCGATCCTAACGCCCAGCAGCTGCGCCGTCGCCACAGCGGCATGATGGGGGTGGTGCTAACTGCCGGCCAAGCCTTCCAAGTGCGCCTGCTAGATGCAGTCTATGCAGCCGCCAAAGACCTAAACGTAGATGTGCTGGTAGCAGCCACTACCGCTAACCATGATCAAGAAGCTGGGGTGCGGGCCCTGCTGGCACGTCACTGTGAGGGGCTAGTGCTAATTGATCCCGACGACGACGAAACTGGCCGTCAGGGCCAGATCGGTAAGCGCGTGGCCACAGTGGTGCTTAGTAATGATGCTGCCGCAGCTGGGGTTGATAGCGTAATTTCGCGTGACGACGTCGGTATTAGCGCCAGTGTGGACCATCTAGTTTTGCAGGGGGTACGTCGCATTACCTATATTGACGGCGCCGGCTCTAGCGCTTGTGTGCGCCGCACTCGGGCTTACCGTCAGGCCATGAAAGACCATGGTTTAGGCCAGCATATTCAGGTGGTAGCCGGGGGTACCTCAGAAGCTGAGGGGGCCCGAGCAGCGCAGCAGTTGCTAGATGGCGGTGATTTACCCCAGGCTTTGATGTGCTTTAACGATCACTGTGCTATAGGTGCGCTAATGGCGCTAGTGCGCGCGGGTAAACGGGTGCCGCAAGACATTTTGGTGATGGGTTATGACGGTATCGATTTGGCCGGGGTAAGCGCGCTAGAGCTAAGCACTATCGACCAAAATGCCACATTAATGTCACGGGTGGCCTTGAAGCTAGCACATGCGCGCTCGCTGCAGCGACGCGGTGAACCGGTGAGCTTGTCTGAAACCCTAGAGGAGTTTGGCGATAACATACATATCACTATGAAAGCTGATCAAAGTGTATGTGTGGAAGTAAAACCACGAATGATTATGCGTTCATCCACCAAATTTATGTAGCGGCATTTAAACAGCAGCTGCTGATTTAAAAAGCGTTTTTGGGGGCGGAAAAATATTTTTCCGCCCCCAAAAACTTACTGGAGAAGCTGTGAGCGCACTTAATTACCAAGGCGGGTAGGCGGTGCCTGGGTAATGTGGGCAGTTTGAATCAGGACTGCCCACTAGTGCTCCCAGCTGTTAAAGCCTGTTAAGGCTCACAGGTGTACAACCTTGCCGGTGGCCACGGACTCGGTGGCGGCCTCGGCTAGGCGCAGGGCCTCGATGGCGTCCTTGATGCCGGGCAGGGGCTTGATGCCACCGTTGACGGCGTCGATGAAGCTGGTCAGCTCGATGCGGTAGGCGTCGGCGTAGCGCTGCAGGAAGAAGTCCAGGTAGGGCTCAGCGGCGTCGGTCAGCTCGTCGTTGTTCAGACGCACGGTGGTGGCGCGGATGTTATCAGCGTTGAGGGTACCGGTGGCGCCCTGAGCCTCTAGACGCTGGTCGTAGCCGGAAGCGCAGTGACGGTTGTTGATGATGGTAGCTACCACACCGTCAGCGTTCTTCAGGGTTACCACAGCGGCGTCGGAGTCTCCGGCTTCCTTGATGGCGGGGTTGAAGTTCTGGCCTACGGCGTAAACCTCGGTGATGTCGCCCAGGAAGAAACGAGCCATGTCGAAGTCGTGGATGGTCATGTCGCGGAAGATACCGCCGGAGACCTTTACGTACTCGGCCGGCGGGGCGGAGGGGTCGCGGGAGATGATCAGCAGGGTCTCCAGGTCACCGATCTTGCCGTCGGCAACAGCCTGGTGCAGGGTTGCGAAGGAGGGGTCGAAGCGGCGGTTGAAGCCGAACATAACCGGAACCTCTACGGCGTCCAGCTCAGTCTGGGCAGCCTCAACGTCCTTCATGTCCAAAGCAATGGGCTTCTCACACAGCACGGCCTTGCCGGCCTTGGCGGCAGCCAGCAGGTGCGGAATGTGTAGCGGAGTGGGGGAGCCGATGATGACGGCGTCGATAGACTCGTCAGCGAAAACAGAGTCGATGTCCTTGGTGTGGGCTGCACCGTACTCAGCGGCGAGCTTCTCGGCGGCGTCGCCGAAGGGGTCAGCAATCAGGGCCAACTTGGCGTCCGGGTGGGAGGCGATGGTCTTAGCGTGGACGTGGCCAATACGGCCGGCACCGATGACGGCAATGTTTAGCATATTTTTCCTAAAGTAAGTGAGTTTGGGTGTGGGCGGTGGCCTGTGCAGTCAGTCATTAGCTGCAGCCGTATCTTTAGGCCACCGCCCTTAAATTTAAGCTGATCTTAAGATCAGGGCTTGGGAATGAGTACCTCGCGTACCAGGCGGTCTAGGTCGTTGTCGGACTCTAGGAAGCCGCGCAGAGTCTTGCGGGTGGCGCCGAACTGGGTGAACTCCTCGGGGGTCATGCCCTCGGGCTCATAAGCGCGGACGAACTCGGGGATGCCCAGCAGGGTCTCCATGATGTCATCGCGCACGGGCACGTCCATGCGCTCAACCATCTTGTAGCCGGAGTTGTTGATCAGCTGCTGCCAAGCGAACGGCGGGGAGACTACGACGTCGCCACCGACGAACTCGCTCCAGTGCATCACGTTACGGAAAGCAGCGGAGAGCATGCGAGCACGCAGGCCGCGCTTCTGGAACTCGGCGTAGGCGCGCTTGAAGGCGGCTACACCGGCCCACTCTAGGTGACCGGGGTCGAGGAACAGCTTGTCGCGCTTGGCAACTTCCTTGATCCAGTCGTCCAGACGGCCAACCATCAAGGTGACCACGGGGCCCATGGTGGACACGTCCTTGCCCTCAGCCTCACGGCGCTTTAGACCACGCTCAATGGCTTCACCGGTGGTAACAGCCTGGGGAACGGAGAAGGAGACGGTTACGTTAACGCTTACGCCACGGTAGGTGGCTTCTTCGATGGCCTCAACGCCAACAGCGGTGGCGGGGATCTTGACGATGATGTTCGGAGCTAGCTTGTGGAACTCTTCGGCCTGGTCAGCTAGGGCCTTGGCGGAGCGGGCTAGGCGGGGGTCGGTCTGCATTGACAGGCGCCCGTTGCGGCCATTCTCGCGCTCGAAGATGGGCTCTAGTAGCTTGGCGGCCTCTAGGCTCAGCTCACGTACTGCGGTCCAACCAACCTCAGACTCGGTGATGGTGGGGTTTTCCTTGGCGATCTCGGCGATGCGAGCGTTCCAGAAGTCCTTGCGCTTGATGATGCAGTTGTAAGCGATGGTCGGGTTGCAGGTAGCGCCAACACCACCGTAGGAAATGGACTGACGCAGCTCGTCTGGGTCAGAGGAGTCGTTCCACAGCGCGGTGGGGGTGTTGCGGGCTGCATCTAGCAGCGGCCCGGGGGTGTATTCAATGCTCATTGACAGGCACTCCTTCGTGAAAATCTTTGAAGACAACCTCAGCGGTGTCGGTAGCAATGACTTTAGGGGAGGCGGACCGCACGTGTCAACATATGTCAGTACAAAATCGGCAATTGGGTAGATGCCCGCGTTTGGTCCTGGGGTTGCGCACGCTTTTGCAGGCAGATTTGGCTTTATTTCAGCTAAAAAGCTACGACGCCACCGAATTGGCGACGCCGTAGCTATAGATTAATTAGCTTCGCTGGGACGAAACTAAGTACCTGCCTAAAAATTGACAGGGCAATTACTCACTGCGAAAACAGGGTGGTTTCGAAGGAGTAGCGTGAAGCACGGTAAATGTGGTTACCGTATTCAATGACTCGACCGTTAGCGTCGTAAGTGGTGCGCTGTGCGGTTAGCACTGCGGCGTTGCGGCGCTCGTTGAGCATCTGGGCTTCCTTAACGGAAGCTAGGCGGGCTCCAATAACCTGGTGAGCAGTAGTGGGAACAATGTCTAGCTCACGGAATAGGTCATATAGGGAATTGTCCTCCAGGCGGCGCATCGAGGGGGCGATGTCAGCCGGCAGGAGGTTGTCAAGGATAGAGACGGGCTCGTCGTCGGCATAACGCAGACGCACGATGTGAACTAGGGCGGTGCCAGGGCGAACCTTGAGGAGCTTAGCCTCTTCGGCATTGGCGGGGTGCTCCTCATAGTCAGAGACCGAGGTGCGCACGGTATGCCCGGCGGCCTTTAGGTCATTGAGGAGGCTGGTTAGTTCCATCGGGCGGTGCACGTGGGTGGGAGCCACGATAGTGCCGACGCCGCGTCGTCGGGTTAGTAGGCCACGGTCAACTAGACGCTGTAGGGCCTGACGGGCGGTGGGACGGGAAACTTGTAGGCGTGCGGCCATAGAAAGCTCGTCTTCTAGGCGAGTACCTGCAGGCAGGTCACCATCCAAGATAAGCTTCGCGATCGGCTCAGAGATCTGGTAGTAGAGCGGCACTGGGGAGGTGCGATCCAACTGTATCTGCAGCGCGTAGGGGGTCGCGGGGGAGGTAGCCATGGTGTCTTTTCTTTCGTGCGGGCAACTAAATCAGGGAACCCGTGAGGGTATTTAGAAGCTCGATAACTGTGTAGTTATTCGGGATGTTGGGGTATCACCACACAACAAGCCAGTTGGCAACGTCGCTCGCACATAGTGACATGCGCCGTTGACATCCGGCTTGTCTGATCAAGTGATGATGGTGCTAATAATAAAGCAATAATTTGTGTGCTGTACACATATAACCGTTTGTAAGTACAAAGCTTGACGCTGTCGGATGTGAGCGGGCATACTGTTTATCAGGCACGGGGGCCACCCCGAAGAAGTGGAAAGGTAGCCCACAGATATGACAAATCAAGCCGGCCTAGATGTGCTGACAATAGGGCGTAGCGGCGTTGACATCTACCCCTTACAAACTGGCGTACACCTTGAAGATGTAGAAAGTTTCGGCAAATTCCTGGGCGGATCTCCCACTAACGTGGCTGTGGCCGCTGCTCGCCTAGGTCACACCAGCGGGGTAATCACCGGTGTAGGTGACGATCCTTTCGGCCGTTTCGTACAGCGTGAGATGCGCCGTCTGGGTGTGAGCGACGCAAATGTAGTCACTGTCCATGATTTCCACACCCCCGTCACTTTCTGTGAGATTTTTCCCCCCGACAACTTCCCTCTCTACTTCTATCGCGAGCCCAGCGCCCCCGACCTAGAAGTGCTACCCCAGCAAGTAGACTGGGCCGCCGTCGAAAACGCCAAAATCTTCTGGTTCACCGTAACCGGCCTATCACGAGAGCGCTCCCTGCAGGTACACACCACCGCCCTATCGCGTCGCGACAAGCGCCCCTACACCATTGTTGACCTGGACTACCGCGAAAACCTCTGGGCCTACCCGCAACAAGCCAGCGAGCGCGTATGGAATGTGCTCGAAAGCGTAGATGTAGCCATCGGTAACCGCGAAGAGTGCGCCGTCGCCGTCGGAGAAACCGAACCCGAACGCGCCGCAGACGCCCTACTAGAGCGAGGCGTGGAACTAGCCATTGTCAAGCAGGGCCCGCGCGGCACCCTAGCCAAGACCCGCGACGAAAGCGTGTGGGTGCCGGCTACCAAAGTAAACGTAACCAACGGCCTAGGTGCTGGCGACGCCTTCGGCGGATCTATCTGCCACGGCCTACTAGAAGGCTGGAGTCTGGAAAAAATGATCAAGGCGGCCTCCCTCTCGGGTGCCCTGGTGGCCTCACGCCTAGAGTGCTCCACTGCTATGCCCACCCGCGCCGAACTAGAAACCATGCTTGAAACCGGTGACGTATTGTGAGCCTAATTGCCAAACTTTCCCAAATCCGCATGCACGCGCCTGAGGCCTTCGCTAAGGCTCTGCGCGAGCGCCCCAAAGCTGACCCGGCGCAACTTAGCGGCAACCTAATGATTATTGCCTGCGACCACCCCGCTCGTGGGGCGCTGGGGGCAGGCGGCGGCGAGCAGGCCATGGCCAGCCGTGAGCAGCTACTAGACCGCTGCATCCAGGCTCTGTCACGTGAAGGCGTAGACGGCTTCTTGGGTACCGCCGATCTAATCGAGGACCTGGCCCTGCTGGGCGCGCTAGATAACAAGCTGGTATTTGGCTCCATGAACCGTGGCGGCTTGCAGGGGGCCCAGTTTGAAATTGACGACCGCTTTACTGGTTACAACGCACGCGGCGTGGTGGACGCTAATCTCGACGGCGGCAAAATGCTGCTGCGAATGGACTACCACGATCCCGCCTCGGTGCGCACCCTAGAGCACTGCGCCCAGGCGGTAGATGAGCTGGCGCGCTCGCGTAAAGTGGCCATGGTTGAGCCTTTCATTACTTACCGTGAAGGCGGCTCAGTTAAAGCTTTACTAGATGCTAAGAGTGTCATCACTTCCATTACCGTAGCCTCTGGGCTGGGTTCAACCAGTGCCTACACCTGGCTGAAACTGCCGGCTGTAGATGACATGGAGCGGGTTATGGAAGCCACTACCTTGCCGGCCCTGATTTTGGGTGGAGCTGGCAAGGGTAATCTAGATGAAGACCTGGTGGCTTGGGGTAAAGCTCTTCAGGCTCCCAACGTGCGCGGCCTAGTAATTGGTCGCTCGCTGCTATTTCCTGCCGACGGCGATGTGGCGACGGCAGTAGACAAGACCGTCCAACTATTGAAGTGAGAAACATGAGTGCAGATATCTTCATTCCGGCCCGCACTAGTGGGCATGGTCAGTTCACCGTGGACATTGACCACGAAAAGGCTGGCTGGGGCTACAGCGGCCTGCGTGTGGTGGAGCTAGAAGCTGGCGCTAGCCAGGCTCTAGAGACCGGCGACAGCGAACTGTTGGTGCTGCCCCTGGCCGGTTCTGCCACTGTAAACGTGGATGGGCGCGACTATGAGCTAGCCGGCCGCCCTGGGGTTTTCCAGGCGGTAACCGACTATCTCTACGTGGGGCGCGGCAAGGGGCTGACCATCACCAGCGCCGCCGGCGGTCGCTTTGCTTTCCCCTCGGCGGTGGCCACCAAGGACCTGCCTACCGCTTACTACCCCAAGGAGACCGTGCGTATTGACCTGCGTGGTGCGGGGGACTGCTCGCGTCAGGTAAACAACTACTGCCTGGCCGTGGAGGGTGTAACCACCTCCCACCTGCTGGCCTGCGAGGTTATTACTCCCGGTGGTAACTGGTCTAGCTACCCGGCCCACAAGCATGATGAGCACAGCGAAAACGAGCGCGAACTAGAAGAGATCTACTACTTCGAGATTGCCTCTGGCCCCGACGGTAGCGCCGGCTTTGGTCTGCACCGCACCTACGGCACCCCTGAGCGCCCCATTGATCTGTGCACTGAGGTTCACGACGGCGACACCGCCCTGGTCCCGCACGGTTACCACGGTCCTTGTGTAGCCGCCCCCGGTTACGACATGTACTACCTCAATGTCATGGCTGGCCCCAGTGAGGACCTAGTGTGGCTGGCTCCCGACGACCCGGCCCACCACTGGATCCGCGCCAGCTGGGAAGGTCAGGAGGTAGACCCGCGTCTACCGATGACCAAGTAAGCCGGAGATCAAAAGCCGTAGACTAAGTAAGCCAGATTTAGCGGCGCTGATGCGCAAAAATTGGGGCCTGGTAGGGCCAGAAGCTACCTGCCCAGGCCCCAGCTAAGGCTGCTAGATCTGTGAGCGCTGAGCTTGAGCCTTGGGCTTGAGCCCTGGGCTGGACAAGTGCGCACGCGCGCCGCTGGGTGGGTGCACAAATACTGGTTGCACCTGCCACATTAAAGTACTTAATGTATAAACAAATCTAAGCGTAGATCCACAGAAAGAGAACCAACGTGAGCAATGAAGCCTACACCGGCACCGTGCGCCTAACCGTCGCACAGGCCACTATTCGCTTCCTGTCCAACCAGTACTCCGAGCGTGACGGCGTCGAGCACCGTCTAATCCCGGGCGCTTTCGGTATCTTCGGCCACGGTAACGTAGCTGGTATCGGTCAGGCACTGCTGCAGAACGAAATCGCTCCGGTTGAGGGCGAAAACCCGATGCCCTACATCATGCCGCGTAACGAGCAGGGCCAGGTGCACGCTGCTGCCGCCTTCGCTAAGACCACCAACCGCATGCAGACCTACATGTGCACCGCCTCCATCGGTCCGGGCTCGCTGAACATGGTTGTGGGTGCCGCCCTGGCCACCACCAACCGTGTGCCGGTGCTGCTGTTCCCCTCCGACCAGTTCGCTAGCCGTATTCCCGACCCGGTACTGCAGCAGCTAGAGGACCCCACCACCCTAGAGGTGACCGTTAACGACTGCTTCCGTCCGGTATCGCGCTTCTTCGACCGCATCAACCGCCCCGAGCAGCTGATCCCGTCCCTGCTTAATGCCATGCGCGTGCTGACCGACCCGGCCGAGACCGGCGCCGTCACCATCGCCATGCCCCAGGATGTGCAGGCTGAAGCTTTTGACTGGCCGCTGGAGTTCTTCCGCAAGCGCGTGTGGCACGTGCGTCGCCCCGCCGTCGAGAAGGCCGCTCTAGAGCGCGCCGTCGCCAAGATCCGCGCCGCCAAGCGCCCGCTGATCATCTCCGGTGGTGGCACCATCTACTCTGAGGCTTCTGAGCAGCTGCGCGAGTTCGCCTCCGCTACCGGCATTCCGGTGGCTGACACCCAGGCCGGTAAGGGTGCTATCAACTACGACCACCCCTGCTCCGTGGGTGGCGTGGGCTCCACCGGTGGCGACAGTGGTAACCACCTGGCCGACAAGGCTGACCTGATCATTGGTATTGGTACCCGCTACTCTGACTTCACCACCGCTTCTAAGACCCAGTTCAAGAACCCTGACGTACAGTTCGTGAACATAAACGTAACCGCTTTTGACGCCGCCAAGCAGAGCGCCGAAATGGTTGTAGCTGACGCCCGTGAGGCCCTAGTTGCCCTCAAGGAAGCCCTGGCTGACTACCACGTTGACGCCGCCTATAGCGAGGAAATTGCTGCTGAGCGCGAGGCTTGGGCTGCCAAGGTAGACAAGTGCTACCACCTGGGCCACGGCCCGCTACCGGCTCAGACCGAGGTATTTGGTGCCCTCAACGAGCTGCTAGGTGAAGAGGACATCGTCATCAACGCAGCCGGCTCCATGCCCGGTGACCTGCAGGCTCTATGGCAGGCCAAGACCCCGGTGCAGTACCACGTCGAGTACGCCTTCTCCTGCATGGGCTACGAGATTCCCGCTGCCCTGGGTGCCAAGCTGGCCCGCCCGCAGTCCGAGGTAGTTTCCATCGTTGGTGACGGTACCTACCAGATGCTGCCCATGGAGCTAGCCACCGTGGCCCAGGAAGGCATCAAGGTTATCTACGTGCTGCTGCAGAACTACGGTTTTGCCTCCATTGGTGCCCTGTCTGAGTCTCGCGGCTCCCAGCGCTTTGGTACCAAGTACCGCAAGCGTGGCGCCGGCTCGCACCTGGAAGACGAGCAGAACATTCCTGGTGTAGACATCGCCGCCAACGCCGCCAGCTGGGGCATTGACGTAATCGAGGTCTCTACCATCGAAGAGTTTAAGGACGCTTACCGCAAGGCTGAGGCCAGCGACAAGGCCACCATGATCCACATTGAGACCGACCTCTACGGCCCCAACCCGCCTGGCTCCAGCTGGTGGGACGTGGCAGTCTCTGGCGTTTCTCGCCTAGAGTCCACCCAGAAGGCTTACGAGGACTACGTGCGTGACCGCAAGCCGCAGCGTCACTACCTGTGATGACTCTTTAGTGAGCTTCGGCTTACTGGTTAGCGACGACGCCACGTGAGTGGCTAGTGGTGGGTCAGCATCCAAAAAATGGGTGCTGGCCCACTATTGCGTCATAAATGTCTTTAAGTTCTGTGCTGATGCGCTAAACTAGGGCTTAAGGCTCAGAGACTGAGCGAAAGTTAGTGACTAGACGACGCAAAGCGTGCTATATTTGTCCTAACAAAATTAACCGGCTGTTCGTTGAAGAACAGTAGAAAGAGGAGATCATGGCGATTTCACATTGGGTGGACGGTAAGCCCTACACCGGTACTTCAACCGAGACCATTCCCGTTGAGAACCCGGCCACCGGTAAGGTTGTTGACGAACTGCTCATGGCCAGCAAAGAAGACCTGGACCATGTAGTCGAGGTAGCCAAAGCTGCCCAGGCCAAGTGGGCCCGCGTTTCCCTGGCTAAGCGCGTAGACATCATGTTCAAGTTCCGTCAGCTCATGATCGAGCACGCTGATGAGCTAGCCGACATTATCGTGCGTGAAGGCGGTAAGACCCACGGTGACGCCCTGGGTGAGATTGCCCGTGGTCGCGAAACCGTGGACTTTGTGTGCGGCATTAACGCGGCTCTCAAGGGTGAATTCACCGACCAGGCCTCTAGTGGTGTAGACGTACACACCATGCGTCAGCCGGTCGGCGTCGTCGCTGGCATTTGCCCCTTCAACTTCCCGGCCATGGTGCCGCTGTGGATGCACCCGGTAGCCCTGGCCACCGGTAACGCCTTCATCCTCAAGGTAGCCTCCCCGGTTCCCAGCGCCTCGCACTTCTTAGCTCGCCTCTACCAGGAGGCCGGCCTGCCTGACGGTCTGTTCAACGTAATTGCTGGTGACCGCAACCTGGTGGGCGACATCCTCACCCACCCGGGCATTGACGCCATCAGTTTCGTGGGTTCCTCCCCGGTGGCTCACATTGTGCAGGACACCGGTGTATCTCACGGCAAGCGCGTGCAGGCTCTAGGTGGCGCTAACAACCATGCCATTGTTATGCCCGACGCCGACATCGACTTTGCAGCTCAGCACATCAGCGCCGGTGCCTTCGGGGCTGCCGGTCAGCGCTGCATGGCCCTGCCGGTAATCGTGGCTGTAGGTGGCATTGCGGAAAAGCTGGTCCCGGCCATCAAGGCTCGCGCCGAAAAGATTGTGGTTGGCCCCGGCACTGACCCGGCCTGCGAAATGGGCCCGGTTATCACCCGCTCTAGCCAGCAGCGCATCACCAAGTGGATCGACGAGGCTGAAGCTAATGGCGCTAGCGTGGTGCTCGACGGTCGCGGCTACAAGCCCGAGGGCGAAGAGTACGCCGACGGTTTCTGGCTGGGCCCGACCATTTTGGACAATGTGGACCGCAAGCTGGACATCTACTGCGAGGAAGTTTTTGGCCCGGTGCTGGTAGTGGTACACGCCGACACCTACGAAGAGGCTATCGAGATCGTTAACTCTTCGCCTTACGGTAACGGCTCGGCTATCTTCACCTCCGACGGCGACACCGCCCGCCACTTTGTGGTTGAGGTTGAGGCCGGCATGGTGGGCGTCAACGTGCCGATCCCCGTGCCCGTGGCCTACTACTCCTTCGGTGGTTGGAAGGAGTCGCTGCTGGGCGACACCCACATCCACGGCCCCGAGGGCGTGCGCTTCTACACCAAGGCCAAGGTCGTCACCACCCGCTGGCCCAAGCGTGGCGAGAAGGTTGGCTACGTCGGCATGAACTTCCCGACCAACGGCTGATTTCAAAGCACCAATACCTTAAGTTAGCTTGGGCTGCACAAAGGGTATAAGGTACCATAAAAAATATCAAAACCTATCTTGAGCTTCCTAAAAAGTGGTTCAGGATAGGTTTTGTGCGTTACGGGTATTTTCGGGTAAAAACGACGACGTCGCTGGTGTCCATTGCCTTCCCGCCGCTGATGGAAAACGTGGGTGGAGCTGGTACCTACGGTATCTTCGCGGCCATTAACTTCCTGTCGTTCCTGTTCTACTGGAAGTTTGTGCCCGAAACTAAGTTCCACTCTCTAGAGGAGCTGGAGCTGAAGTTCCAGAAGGACTACTCCTGAAAGGACTGCTCCGCAAAGGGCTATTTCATGAAGGACTAGTTCTAAAAGGACTACTCCTGATTTAATTGCAACGGTTTAGATGACTGCGACTATAGCCACCTGAACCGTTGTTTTGTGCGAGGAAAACCCTCACGCTATATTTGTCAGTACAACCGACAGCCGCAACGTCGCCTGCTTGCCAGTGTCTTGCCAGGGTTGCTTGCGTGCTAGCGCCAAAGGAGGATGGCCTTGAAACTAGCCCATATTGGACCGGTTTACTTGCGCGTATATGCCTGGCTAACCGGGCTGGTGCTGGGAGCTGTTGACGCCGTCGCCGCAGTTTACGTGCTAGCCCACCCGCAGTGGCTGGGGCATATGGTGGCCTGTCTGTGCCTAAGCGGAATCTTGGCGGTGCTGGTGACGCCCCGCCTGGCGGTAGTTACTGGCAGGCGCCCAATTAACTTTGCAGCTTCCCTGTTTATGCTGGCCGGGGCCTGTATCAGCATGGTTGACGCGCACGTGGCCCGCCTAATTGCGTTCGCGCTGATGGGCTTGGGTTACGGAATGAGTTGGGCTAACTTCCCCTTTAGTGTGCACGAGCTGTCGTTGCGTGGCCATAGGCGCCTAACTCCGCAGGTAACCGCCATTATTGGGATCGGTGCTGGGCTGGGGATCGCGGTGGCCTGGGCGGGCTGGCTGTTTAACGGCAGTTATTCACCTACTTTCGCGCTGGTGGTGCTGGCGGTGCTAAGCGCCGGATTGTTGCTGCTGGTGGCCACTTTGCCGGAGTCGCCGGTGTGGTATGCCCTCAAGGGGTGCGACGAGCAGGCCTTTGCGGCGTTAAAGGCGCTACACGGGCCGCTGGAGGCCGCCGTCGAACTTGACTGGGTGCGCATGGACTCCCAGATGTTGGCCGAGCAGCAGCCCCTGCGCTGGGCGGATCTGAAACTGCCCCAGGTGCGCTCCTCGCTGGTAACTGCCATGATTTTGCTGCTGGCTCAGGAAAGCCCGGGCGCGGTGGCGCTGGTAGTGCTGACTCCGCTGGCGCTGGTGAGCGCGGGTGCCGCTAGCTGGGCGGTGGGTGTGTTTGCGCTGGGGTTGGCCTTGATTTCGGCGGTGGCCTGGGTGATAGTGACTCGCTCGTGGGGCCAGCGCTATCTGCGAGTGCTTTTTGGCTGCATCGTTTTGGTTTTAGCGTCGATGACGGCCCTAGCTAGCCTGCCTAAGCTGGGCTTGGCGGCGTGGGGTGGGATGCTGCTAATCATCCTGGTGAGCTCGTCTTTAGCGGTGCAGCGTTGGTTGATTTACCCGGCTTGTCACGGGGCTATTGACACCCGCGTGCCGCCGTGGCTGGTTAACTGGCAACGTGAGCAGAGTGCTTGGCTAACGCCCTGGCGCGCTTTGTGGTGCTGGGTGTGGCCGCGTTGGCGGTTGAATTTAGTTTCAAATCGCTGCTAATGGCGCTGTTTGTGTTCTATCTGTGGGTATTTATGCTGGTTATGGTGCGTATGCCCCGCGAGTTGCGCATGTGAACTGCCCGCGACGACGCCGGTACGCATGCGACGACGGCGTGCCGACTGCAGTGGGCCAGTTGCGGTTGGTTGTGGCGGACTGCGCTGAGCCGGCTGTGGAGACTTGGTGCAGCGCCGGGGGCTGCGGGGCTGGACCGACTGCGGCGCCGTCGTACGCGAACCGTGCAGCTGGGACCTACTTCCCAAAAAGTTGCACGAACTTCCTAGCCGGCGCAATTGACAGTGCAAATCCTCGATTTCGAAGCTATATGTAACGACAAATCGGTGTGTCTGGGGTAGGCTAAACCCATTGCACCGGCAGGTGCCCAAAATACGTATCACACAGAGAGGTGGGCCGTAATGGCCAACGAGAGCGTCGTTGAGATCCCCGAAACTATGCGTGCGGCGGTGCTGCGCGACCCGCAGGTGGGACTGCAGGTAGAGACCATTAAGACCCCTCACCCGGGTTTCGGCGAGGTGCTGGTTAAGGTCAGCGGTTGCGGTCTGTGCCACTCTGACCTGCACGTTATCGGTGGCGCCATTGCTTTCCCGCTGCCTGCTGTGCTCGGCCACGAAGTCGCCGGCCAGATCGTTGAGGTAGGCCCGGGTAACGAGTTCACCGGCCTGAAGGTTGGCCAGCAGGTTGCTGGTGGCTTCCTAATGCCTTGCGGCCGCTGCCACCACTGCAACTCCGGCCACGACGAGCTATGTGAGCCCTTCTTTGAGCTAAACCGCCTAAAGGGTGTGCTCTACGACGGTAAGACCCGCCTAGAGTCCCTCGACGGCGAGCCCATCTACATGTACTCCATGGGTGGCCTGGCTGAGTACGCCGTTATCCCCGCCACCGCCGTGGCCCCCGTGCCCGACAGTGTTGACCCGGTTACCTCCGCCATCCTGGGCTGCGCCGCCATGACCGGTTACGGCGCTGTGCGTCGTGGCGCTGACCTGCGCTTTGGTGAGACCGTGGCCGTGGTTGCCACCGGTGGTGTGGGCTCCAACATCTGCCAGATCGCCAACGCTTTTGGTGCCCGCCAGGTAATCGCTATCGACGTCGACGACGAGAAGCTCGAAGCCGTCAAGAAGTTCGGCGCCACCGCTGTGGTCAACTCCGTCAAGCAGAACGCCCGCGAAGAGGTTCTCAAGCTCACCGACGGCAAAGGGTGTAGACGTGGCTTTCGAAGCCCTGGGCATCCCTGCCACCTGGGCCACCGCCATGGACGTACTGGCCGACGGCGGTCGCATGGTTCCGATCGGCCTGGGTGCCGGCCGCCAGACCGCTGACGTTGAGATTAACCGCACTGTGCGCCGCAGCCAGAAGATCCTGGGCTCCTACGGTGCTCGTACCCGCCAGGACCTGCCGGCCGTGGTAGACCTCGCCGCCCGTGGCGTAATCGACTACAACGACCTGGTCACCCGCCGCTACAAGCTGGAGGACGTAGCCGAGGGCTACGAGGCTCTGCGTAACCGCGAAGTTCAGGGCCGCGCCGTCGTGGACATGTCGCTGTGACGCTTTTGGCCTGCTAGCAGGCCATTGATAACAGGCTAGACGGTGCCCGGCACATTAAGTGCCGGGCACTTTTGTATCTTGGCATCCATGTTGTTAACAGCGTGAGGGGTTTTGCGCAGCCACTTCTAGAATCTGGCCATAGGGGAGTGGTTTGGGAGGCAGGCGGTTCTGCTGGGGGTGGTGCGGCTGAGGACGTTGCTGCGGGGGGAGACGACGGCGTCGTCGTCAAAAAATAAAAAGAGTGAGTGAAAGTGGCGGGCAACAAAAAAGGACGCTGGGAGCGTCCTGGGATATTCGGTTAGGCGCCAAGCTTAGGCCTGCCACCAAATGCGGTGCTCACTACCAAGCGCGGTGATTACTGCTGACGTGTATTTATCGGGCGGAGCATATTTACTGGGTGGCGCGTATTTACCGGGTGAAGGAAACCCCGGAGGGTGGCTGGCGGCTATTTAACTACAGTGGCCACCAGCCACCTGAGGTTTAGTCAGCGGTTAAGCAGGTTAATGCCGGTGTACACACCGATGAAGGTGGCGGCGCTGGCAACTAGGCCGGCGGCGATGGTGATGATGGCGGTGCCGGTGACGGCGCCAACTAGGGCCATCAGGACAACCATGACGGCGATAGCGCCCATGGCCATGGTGAAGCTGTAGAGGTCGGCGTCGCGGGTGTCGTTCTTGGCGACGGACTGGGTGGAAGTAGCGGTGGTGGTTTCGAGTACGGCGGTCATTTTCGTTATCTCCAGGGGTTTGTATGTATTTGGGAGGCTTGGTATCAAGCTCTCTAGCAAGTTACTGCAATCTGTTTCAGAAAACCTTCCGAAACGTTTCGCGCCTCGCTGTTGATGAATACATTACCCGGTCTGAAAAGATTTGTACGCACGAATTTTCGTGAGCTGCGGCATACGTCTGCGCACTGTCGCTAGGCGGTGTGGCGGGCGTCAAAAAAATCAGGTTTTATTACTGACAAACCTAGAGGATTGTTCCAATTAAACGGCACCGGGCGCTCTTCAGTTAGTGACTGAGCGAACGCCTGTGTGATCACTTGCGCAACAATGGCGTCTTGCAGGGTGGCTGGCGGGGTTTCCTCACTCTCAAGAGCACTCAAGAAACCCTCTAGAGAACTGGCAAAAATCGGGGCGATACGCTCATGCCAATCGGCATCCACATAGCGTTTTACTGAGCGCTGGGTCTGGTGCAGGCGCAGTGCCACGCTAGAACCACGTTGGGTTTCGGCGGCGGCAAAGGCACCGCGCGCACTTACTCGCTCGTCATAGCTCAAGCCGTCACGCATGGAGGCGTCCAACTGGCACAGGGCGCCGTTGGTAAACCGTAGCGTGGCCACACAGGTGTTGATGGGGGAGTTGGGCGCATTTTCAAGCCGACTGGAGGCTGCGTAAATATCTACCGGCAGGCTGTTAAGTAGCCAGGTGGCCAGGTCAAAGAAGTGAAATAGGCGCTCACGCAGGCGGGCCTGGCGATGTCCATAATTCTCAAAGGGGGACAGGGAAATGCCGCGTGAAGAGATCTGCAACAGCTCAATGTCTCCCAAAGAGTCATCACAAATACAGGTGCGCAGCTGAATGTAGTTGGGCGCAAAGCGCCGGCACAGATCTGGCATAGCTAGCAGGTGTGCATCGGTGAAGCGCTTGACGTAATCGTTGCCGCTAAGTGCCGAAGTGGTTAGAGGCATCTCAACCAGTACAGGCTTTTGGTGCTCTAACGCGAGATCGAGTAGTTCGGCATGGGAGTCGGTGGTGGACGCGATAATTACCGCATCCACGCTGGGATCGGCAAAAACCTGGCGGGCGCTAGAGGCGGCAATGCCGTGATATTTGCGCGCGGTTAGTTTAGCCAGCTCGCTCTGGGGGTCAAATACCCAGCTCAGTTCTGCGTGCGGGTGCACGGCTAGGTTGGCAGCGTGGAGATTCCCAATGAAGCCTGCACCCAAAAGCGCGACGGTTGCCATTGGGTTAATCCTTTCTGCTAGTGGTTGTAAATAGATGTCGCAGTATTGAGGCAGGTGGAGGCTAAATGAATTAACGACCACGATTTTGAGGTTGGTTACAAGATCAGGGGCTGTGCTGATGCTGTGAAGCCCGCCTCACTAAAATTATTTATCTGCCAGTTTTCCTTGTCAATGCGCCAAAAAGTCCGTATCTGTAGGGAGCTGCCAGGGGGAGTGTTGCAAGCCGTCGTGGCCTGCATTCTTATGTAAAGCCTATAAATCGAAAGTGGAAAACTTCTATTTTAATAGCTCTTGATTTTGCAAGAAATTGCAACTCAGCGGGTAGGTTTTGGGGAGTTTTGGGTGTTTGCGGCGTCGGGCGCGGGAAAGCAGAACAAGCGGAACTTACACCCTGGGCAGGAGAGACGCGGACAGGCGTGGGGCCCCTAGCCTAGACGGTTAGCCTTACGCCCTGGGCAGGAGAGACGCGGTGGCAACAGGAAGTAAGGGAAGCGGAACTTATACCTTGGACGGGGGGCGAGCGACGGCGTCGGGCACAGGGCTGAAAACTTTAGCGGCGGGCAGGTAACCTAAGAAGGTGACCGATTCTGTAAGCCCCGCCGGCGGCCCCAAGCCGGTTCTTGTGGTGGACTTCGGTGCCCAGTACGCGCAGCTAATTGCCCGACGTGTACGTGAGGCCAAGGTCTACTCCGAGATTGTCCCGCACACCATGAGCGTCGCCGACATGCTGGCTAAAGAGCCGGCGGCGATTATTCTTTCCGGCGGTCCTTCCTCGGTTTACCAGGAAGGCGCCCCGAGCGTAGATCCGGCCATTTTCGATGCTGGCGTTCCGATCCTGGGTATCTGCTACGGCTTCCAAACCATGGCACAGGGCTCTGGGTGGGCGCGTGGGCCGCACCGGCACCCGCGAGTATGGACACACCCCCGCCGAGGTGGACTCCAACTCCTGCCTGTTTGCCTCCACCCCCGCAAACCAGGTGGTGTGGATGAGCCACGGCGACTCTGTGCAGTCCGCCCCTGAAGGCTTCGTGGTTACCGCCTCCACCGCCGAGACCCCCGTGGCCGCTTTTGAAGACCGCAGCCGCCGCCTGTTCGGTATGCAATGGCACCCTGAAGTGCTGCACAGCGAGTTCGGTCAGCGCGCCCTGGAGCACTTCCTTTACGACGGCGCCGGCCTGGCTGCCGACTGGACGCCCGGCAACATCATTGATGAGCAGGTTGAGCGCATCCGCGAGCAGGTGGGTGACGCCCACGTAATCTGTGGCCTAAGTGGTGGCGTGGACTCCTCCGTGGCCGCCGCGCTGGTGCACAAGGCCATTGGTGACCAGCTCACCTGCATCTTTGTGGACCACGGCCTGCTGCGTGCCGGTGAGCGCGAACAGGTTGAGCACGACTACGCCGAGGGCATGGGTATCCGCGTAATCACCGTGGATGAAACCGAGCGTTTCCTCTCCGCCCTGGCCGGGGTAACCGACCCTGAAACCAAGCGTAAGATCATTGGCCGCGAATTCATTCGCTCCTTCGAGGCGGCTCAGCGCCGCGTCATTGAGGAGGTTGGAGCTGCCGGTGGCGAGATTAAGTTCCTGGTGCAGGGCACGCTCTACCCCGACGTCGTCGAATCCGGCGGTGGCGAAGGCGCGGCCAACATCAAGAGCCACCACAACGTGGGCGGCCTGCCTGACGACCTAGACTTTGAGCTGATCGAGCCGCTACGCGAGCTGTTCAAGGATGAGGTGCGCGCTATTGGGCGCGAACTGGGTGTGCCCGAGAAGATCGTGGCGCGCCAGCCCTTCCCTGGCCCCGGCCTGGGCATCCGCATTGTTGGTGAAGTAACCGCAGAAAACCTGCGCGTACTGCGCGCCGCTGACCTGATCGCCCGTGAGGAGCTAACCGCTGCCGGGCTAGATGAGGAAATCTGGCAGTGCCCGGTAGTGCTGCTAGCTGGCGTGCGCAGCGTAGGCGTGCAGGGCGACGGGCGTACCTATGGTCACCCGATCGTGCTGCGCCCGGTTTCCAGTGAGGACGCCATGACCGCCGACTGGACTCGCCTGCCCTATGAGGTGCTAGCGCGTATCTCCACCCGCATCACCAACACCGTCCCCGAGGTCAACCGCGTGGTGCTCGACTGCACCTCCAAGCCTCCAGGCACTATTGAGTGGGAGTGACGCTTTTTAGCGGCTTCCTAGCTAACTAAGCTGGCTGAAACTGACCAGAGCAGCTGACTAA
>BNJV01000820.1_pt1 | contig 138623 bp, 162 predicted proteins | sample 8540591 | NCBI WGS metagenome assembly BNJV01 (sample SAMD00202457, study PRJDB9452) | human saliva metagenome | host: Homo sapiens | reverse complement strand
CCTTCTATACTGATACTCGATATCGTCTGCTATCTCCGAGACGCACTTGCCTCCACAAACCTGCAGATAAGACGATGTTTAGACCTTCTATGGGTATGGGTGCTTTGCCGAGATCTTTGCAAGGCAAAGGGAGTTGTAGATGCAATGGAAAAAGACCTGCTCACTCGCCTGCATTAGCTCGAGCTCTGCACCCTATGGAAAAAGGCAACATATTCGTTCAAAACGAGCCTTTGAAGCTATTGGAGAGCTGGAAGACAAGGATAAATACGACCTTGTTACAAGTAATATTCCTTTTCAGTGATTTCATGGTCTATGACCGAGAATACAGCAAAGGCAAGGACACTCTTAAACGTGAGTTCACACGTGCCATCCACAATTACTTCGTGAGAAGGTCTGACTGCATCAAGGGAAGGTGGCTTTGCTGGCATTCATCACCCTACAGGGTGATGGATAGTCCTCGCAATGAAGCCATACGCCGTTACCTCATGCAGAACAGTCGCCTTATCTCCCGCCTCCGACTACCATCGGGTATGTTTTTCAGACACGCAGGAACGGACGTAGGCAGTGACCTCATTGTCCTGCAGAAGCAAAACAGGTAAAGAAATCAGCGAGGCATTGAACAGCAGTTCGTAGAAACTGCTTTCTGTTCCCAAGGAAGAAGGTTCTTCGGTCGTCTTCAAGCATAACTCTCTTTTGTAGGAGATTGGAAAGACATATCTCATCGCACTATTGCTACAGAGCGTATAATCGGGTACAGACCCTTGTGGAAGACCAGCATGGGAGTATCGGTTCACAGGAGGATTGAGGAATGGCAGAAAGTCTCCGAACACAACTCTCTCTTGAAAATGGGACAACGTATCGACCGTAAACTATATGGAAACAGGTAGTACCAATGACATGAGGTAGAGCGAGAGGCAGAAGCAGAGAAACAGCTTCGCAAGTTGGGTATTACCATAAGTCGGGAAGAAAAAATAGAGAAGACAAAGACTGAAGACAAGGGCATAAACGATGCCTATAACCTCATGCCCGACCGCATCAGAAAGCAACTGCCTCAAACTTTTACAGCACGGAAAAAGGAACTCATTAGCGATAAGGTTGCCTATGCACGCTATTTCTTCCCATGGGAGCATACACAGCCTACCTTCTGAATATGATCCTAAGAGCCGCATTAGCTTCGGTGCTCGTCACGATGGGGTGCGGCTGGGAGCTTGGCAATATGTCCCTCGATGAGATGGAAGGCGTAAAAGTAAGAGGACTGGGCATTGAACGTGACCTGTACTCTCCTAAGAAATTGCACGAGATAGCCGAACTGGAAGAAATAGTCAGGGGACAATATACCAAAGAAGAAGTGGTAGCAGAGGAAATCAAGGAAGAAGTGATAACAAAGGCAGAAACAGAGAATAAGGTTAAGGAGACTGTAACCATTGCATCTGAGAACGATACGCAGATAATGGAAAATACCGTTCCTAACAGCGAGGACATTTCCATTACAGCCGTCATCATCAAAATCTGACTCCACAACAATTAGTATCAGAACAGCCTTCCACGATTATAGAATCTGCTCCCGAAGGCGTACCCGCCTTGACACTTCATCATCAATACGAGCAGGAACTACAGGAAATCCGTACGGATATTGAAGCCCCAAGAGATGAACGGACAGACGATGTTCTTTGACGACGATCATCATCCAGTGGTGGACAACAACATGGAAGACATCGGACAACCGGAGCAACTGTCACTGTTTGCCCGGAGGAATACAGCCTTTGGACAAGAGAGAGGTGCCTGCTAAAACAATGAAATCGGATAGTTCAGGAACTTCACAGGCGCACCGTTCTATAACACAAACTGCTCCCCAGAAACCATCGGAGTCCAAGATACAGTCAGTAACCTTCCTCAACGGCGTACCCGTGGCAGCAGAAAAAGTGGCTTCTTCCTCTTCACGTGAGCCATCCCTTTTCGACTTCAAGGAACGAAGCCGAGGGGGCGCAAGCCGCAGCCGATAGCGGAAGTCAGAAGGAGTTTGAGCGCTTCCCGCGCCCTTTCTCTCTTCGCCGGACTCTCACCTCAGAGACGGTTCCATTGTCGTGCAGAAAGGGGCAGGGTGGGGTTTCTTTCGATCTGAAGCGACATCCCACCTTTAACCCGATGGACTTGCCGTATGCGCAGCTTTCCCGTCTAAAAGCCTATATCGAGATACGGGAGTGCTATCATCGTCTCTATGACTACGAGGCAGAGAACCATGCAGAAGACAGGGAAGACCGTAGCAGGCTCAACCACCTGTATGATGACTATGTTGCACGCTGGGGCTACTTTAACCAGAAGGCTAACACCGACATCATCAAGATGGATGCTACAGGCGTGGAAATGCTCTTCTTGGAACGCTCCGAAAAACGGCAGGTACGTCAAGGCGGACATCTTTGACCATCCTACATCATTTTTCCATCACGGAACTGACCGTTGCCGCAGACCCGATGGAGGCACTGGGCGCATCGCTCAACAAGTACGGCACGGTGGAACTTGACTACATGAGTTCGCTTTTACCTGATATGGAGGAAAGCGACATCATTTCTTCCTTGGAAGGTCGTATCTATTTCAACCCCGAAGAGAATGCTATAGAGGTTGCGGACAAGTTCATTTCGGGCAATGTAATAGAAAAGGCGGAGCGTATCGAGTCGTGGCTCTTGAGACCATCCCGAACACGAAGAGGGCAAAACAGAGCCTTTGCTGCCCTGCGTGCAGCCACGCCAACACCCATTCCATTTGCAGACCTGTGACTTCAACCTCGGTGAACGCTGGATACCCTCAAAGGTCTATGACAGGTTCGCCTCGGAGTTCTTCGGGACGGATATTGGCGTATCCTACCATTCCAACATGGACGAGTATTCCATTGTCTGCGACCGAAAGAATGCCAATATCTGGCACAAGTATGCCGTACAGGGTGAGTTCCGCCGCTATGACGGCATCAATCTCTTGAAGCACGCCCTTCACAATACCATTCCAGACATCAACAAGAGTAAGGAGGTGACGGACAAGGTTACGGAGAGACTAAGACAATCAGTAAGGACGGACATGCTATCCAGATGGCAAATGCCAAGATTGAGGAAATCAGGCAGGGCTTTGTCGATTGGCTCGGACGTACACCTGACACGTTCAAGCAACAACTCTCTGACCGTTATAATCGTCTTTTTCAACTGTTTTGTGCGACCCAACTTTGACGGTACGCACCAGACGTTTCCCGACCTTGACCTCAAACGATTGGGTATTGATGACCTCTACAAGAGCCAGAAGGATGCCGTGTGGATGCTCAAAACCAACGGTGGCGGCATCTGCGACCACGAGGTGGGAGCGGGCAAGACGCTCATCATGTGTACGGCAGCCTACGAGATGAAACGGCTGGGACTGTCTAAACAAGCCGATGATTATCGGTCTGAAGGCAAACGTATTTGATATTGCCGATACGTTCCGGAAAGCTTATCCCAATGCTAAGGTGCTCTATCCGGGCAAGAACGATTTTAATAAGCAGAACCGCCAACGTATTTTTCAACGACATCAAGAACAACGACTGGGACTGTATCATACTTACGCACGAACAGTTCGGCATGATACCGCAGTACTTGGAGATACAGGAGGCGATTATGCAAAAGGAACTGGACTCCGTGGAAGAGAAATCTCGAAGTGTTGCGGCAGCAAGGAAGAGACATCTCCCGTGGGATGCTCAAAGGATTGAGAAGCGAAAGCAGACGCTGAAGCCAAGTTACAGAACATACAGGATAGCATCGCTGAGCGCAAGGATGATTCCGTAGATTTCAAGATGATGGGTATTGACCATTTGTTCGTGGATGAGAGCCACCAATTCAAGAACCTAATGTTCAACACTCGCCATGACCGTGTGTCGGGCTTGGGCAATCCTGATGGCTCTACAGCGCCTTAAACATGCTCTTTGCTATTCGTACCATACAAGAACGGTCCGGAAAGGACTTGGGAGCGACTTTCCTTTCGGGAACGACCATTTCCAATAGCCTGACGGAGCTGTATCTTCTGTTCAAGTATCCGCCCGCAGGCTTTGGAAAAAGCAGGGTATCAACAGCTTTTGATGCTTGGGCAGCGGTCTTTGCCAAGAAGTCGACTGACTACGAGTTCTCCATCACGAAACGACATCATACAGAAGGAACGCTTCAGGACATTTCATCAAGGTGCCTGAGCTGGCGGCGTTTTATGCGGAAGTATGGGAGTTGGAAGCAAGAAAAGGAGAAAGAAATGCGTATCTGATTGAAATAGAGGATATATTGCCTGCTTACTCATTGAGTTGCATCAAAGGAAATAGGCTAAGAAAGGAGTGAAAAAGCAAGAGTTCAGTTACCAAATAGTTCGAGAAACGATGAAAGGAAAAGAACGACTAAAAGTGGTAACTAAAACGGTGATTTTCTCTTTCATTATCAATGTTTTGCATCACTCAAAGTTCCTCTAAAGAAAGTGTAATTTTTGCAAGCAAAAACAATGGAAAAAGAAAAATCAGCTGCTTTTTCTACCTCAAAGAGAGGGTACGCAGGACAAAAACGGGAAAAAGTCCCATCATGGGACGCATCAGTATCGGTCGCTCAATGGTTCAGTTCAGTTGCAAATGCGCCTGTACCCCAAAACTTTGGGATAGTCGCAAACAAAGACTGGTAGGCAAGAGTGCAGAAGCCGTATCAGTAAACAACGAACTTGACCGACTGCAAGTAAGCGTCCATCAAGTTTACGAATCGCTTTTGGGCAAGTTGAACAACACTGTTACGGCAGAGCAGATAAGAGAACTTGTATTTCGGGTTGAATAGTGGATCGCAGGGACTGCTTTCATCATACGGACGAGTATATCGACCGCTTCCGTGAGCGGGTGGGTATAGACCGCAGTGAAAGAAGACTGAAATGTCTGCTGCTCTTCCGTAAGCATCTGGCAAAATTTCTCAGACATCGCTACCATGTGGACGATATTCCCGTGCAAAAAGCCGATACTGCCCTTATCAAAGACTTGGAGGAGTATTTTGCCAAAGAAAAGGGTTTTAAACTCAACACTTCGGCTGGTTATCTTACTATACTGGCATCCCTACTCAAGGACCTGCACAAACGGCACATCATAGACATCTATCCTTTCATCGCTCACTCTATCCGCTGGGACGTGGGTACACCCCGATACATCACAAGGGAGGAAGTAAAACAGAATAGCAGCATTAAGCGATAACGAACTGCAAGGCTACGAGCAGGTATCGAGGGATATGTTTCTCTTTTCGTGCTACCGGTCTTTCCTATACGGATGTGTACCACTTCACGGCAGAGCATATCATCCACGAGTCCGGGATATGGATTGGATACGCTGCCGAGAGTGAAGACGGGCAACTGATGCCACATTCCGTTACTGCCCGAAGCGTCCGCCATCATCGAGCTGTTACGGGGCATTCATCACGAGGGCGTTCCGTAACGAACCGCCCAAAGGGTATCTGCTGCCCATACCCGGGCTGCGATACGGTGAAACATACACCTCAAAAAGATAGCACGGCTTTGCGGTATTCAGAAAACGCTGACTTTTCACATGGCAAGGCATACCTTCGCATCGCAGATGACGCTTTCAGAAGGCGTGTCCATCGAAAGCGTATCGAAAAATGCTCGGACACAGCCAAATCAAAAGACCACACAGGTGTATGCAGAGACTTCTCCAGAGCGTGTCTTTTCGGGATGTGGAGAAGATTCTCCCTCTCATCGCACAATATCGTTTAATCAACTAAAAAGTCCAAGAACAATGAAAAGTACATTTTCTATTCTATTCTATATAGACAGAAGCAAGACAAGCGAAAAGGAATGAATGCATTATCCGCTGCCGTATCACCTGCAATGGTGCGTCCTGCTTCATTCTCCAACAGGATTGCACACCTCTCCTGTTGATTGGCAATCAAAGATAGGGACGTATAAAAGTGGCGGCTAACAGAGCGAATGCTGTCAATCATCAACTGGACTCAATAGATAAACGACTTCACGCATTCTATGAACTCACGTTAAGAGAAGAGAACTACATCACGGCAGAATATCTTAAGGAGCGTTCCTACATCAAGGCAAAAATCTACTCCATCACTCACGGAGCTTTACCAAGCTGTCTGTGAAAAGTAAGGAGGAATTTGCAGGGCAAGACTATAGGGAAAAGGCTACCGTCAGGGCTTTTTAGGGACAGTAGGAAGAGCTTTTGTTCAATTTCTGAAAACAAGGGGAAATGAGGACTGTCTTCCCAAAGAAGTCGACAAGGACCCTAATAGAAAGCTACCGTCTGTTCATGCTTAGGGACTTGGGAAACAAGGAAAGCACCGTCTCCAACCGTCTGCGCCACCTGCATCAGGTCATTAGAAAGGCACAGCAGGAGCGGTATATCTCATGCAGACCCTTTTGAACTGATAGATATAGAAACGCCCACCTACGAGCGCAATGCCCTCACTTCTGACGATTTACACAAACTTCTCTCATATCGTCCTCACCGCTCGGTGGACAACCATTGCAGGCTCATCTTCCTATTGGGCTGTTTTACGGGGTTAGCTTTTTCTGATTTAAAGAAACTCCGAATGGACGATGTTTACACATTTGACGATGGGCGCAGGGTACATATCGCTCTGTCGCACAAAAACTCAGAACAGAAGCATTGTTCCTTTATTACCCATTGCCGAAGAGATACTCACCATTGTCAGCAACGGACAAAGGAGGGTTTGCTCTTTCGTGAGTTCTCCCACGAATAGCCATTTCAACCGCAAGATATAGGGACATCATCATCAAGGGCAGGACTCCCATCTCATACCGAAGCCACCTCGCACACGGCACGACATACCTTTGCACGACCATCTGTTTGGAGAACGGCTTGCCGATAGAAACCGTCAGTAAGATGCTCGGACACCGCTTCATTTCCACCACTGAACTCTATGCAAAGGTCAGCAAGAGCAAGATTGCTACGGGAAATGCAGCCACTCATGGGTAGCAACACCACAAGGGAACTGCGAAAGTCCTCACGTGTTTGTCCGCCAAGAACAGCCAAGAATATGATAAACATGATTTTCTGTAGACCGTTAAGCAACCATCATTAAGTATCAACACTGAATAAGGATAAAATGAAAAAGAACAACAAACAGGAACTTTCCTACTTTCGGTTGAAATTAAGAAGTTATATGAGTGAGCATCACCCCGAAAAATTGCACGACACGGAGTTTATCACCGCTCGGGCAGATATGGCTCTCACCGCTCACTGCGATGCTGTAGTGCAGGGTTTCACGCACCCCGAAGCGGAGAGCATGGCAAGCGAGGTCTTGTATCAAGGTCTTGCACTTTTCCAAGTACGACACGCTTGTATCTGTGTTGGAAAACGAGTTTGAGAGGGAATTGCCTGCACCACTCCCAGAGAAGCTCGCACCCATATTGTTGTCGAACAAGGCTGTTCGCCACATTCGACAAGTTCGGCTTGACGGACACATTTGCTTCTGACGAGCAATACGACCGTCTTTACACCGAACTCACAGGCACGATAGTGCTGCTTACCAAGAGCAATCATTTACCAATAATCGGTCAGACGGAGGGGTAAGCCCAAAGGCGTTGTAGCGAAAGGCACACGCAAAGTCCCTGATGCCGTTTTTATCGTGCAAAGGTACAACGGCAGCCCTGCCCTGACGAAAAGGTCAAGTCCTGCGGATGGAGAGAAGAATTCCACCGCAGGATTTTTCTGTTTCAAGGCGGTATTGCCATTTTCTGTATCCGTGCGGTCGTATTCATCTCTCCCAACCCTTTGCAGGGCAGGGCTGCCGTAGAGAGCATAGGCACGACAAGAATACGGCATACTCAGGCTCTTTGGACGCAAGGCGTAACAACCAACAACAGATAGGACTGACGATAATACGGACAATCTGTTGTTTGTACAATTTATTGTCATGACTATCTGTTGTCATGACTATCTGTTGTCAAAACTATATATCGTCAAAATAATCTATCGATAAAACTATCTATCAATAGTTCTACATATCGATTTGTCGAACTATCGAACTGTCGAGAGAATAATTGCTATGTGATAAAAGGAAAGAGCCGGCACCTCATCTCATTACCGCAATAATGCAGACTGATTTCCTTTGCTTTTTCTCTTGTTTTCCTGACATTTCCCTGCTTATCCTCATTTCTTGCAGCGGTGCTTCCGAGGGTTTACTTTTGCACTCAATAAGTACGGCAATGGACTGCATAACAGTTTGTTTGCCGAGTAACAATAAAGTAATCAAAACAAAATTCAAGGCAATGAAACTCATTATCATCGACCGCAAAGCGTGGGAGCGACACCGCTCCGAATTTGCAGACTTTATCCACAGTATCGAACAACTCATCGGCAATCCGCCCGAAACGAACGAATGGCTTGACAACGAAGCCGTGTGCAAGCGTTTGGGCATCAGCAAGCGTACCCTGCAATCATACAGAGATACGGGGAAAAATCCCTTTCTCAATGATTGGACACAAGTGCTATTACAAGGAGAGCGACATCACGGAGTTACTGAACGCAAACAATGAATGAATTATGTCGGAGAATGAAATCATTACGCAGGAAGACCCTCAGATGCAGTTGTTTTCACAACTGATGGAAGGAATATTGAAGAAATTGGAGCGGTATTGCGCTACCGCCCGTCCGATGCTGGGCGGAGAGGTTTACCTCACTGGCGAGGAGGTTTGCAGCCAATTACGGCTCAGCACACGCACGCTCCAAGAGTACAGAAACTTAGGAACACTTCCTTTCTACAAAAATCGGAGGAAGATACTCTACAAACAGAGCGACATACAAAGCCATGCTCGAAAAGACATTATAACCCAATACACAAGAAATTATGGCAGACCATAGATGAAAAGAGAAAAAGCCGTTTTAGAGCAAGCCCTTCGAGATATGAGCAATTATGGCGTTAAGCTCCGTAAGCCCGAAGATTTGCCCGATTTTGACCAGCCCGTCGATTATGAAGAGGAGAAGAAAAGATTTGAGCCTGTTAAAGTTGAGGAACAAAATGACGAGGAGAGTCACAAGGACTATTCTCAACCGTCCTATCAAAAAACAGAGTTGGCACCAACGGAAAGGGCTACTTCTACCGAAGAGAATCATCAACGAATGGGAAAAACAAGGGACAGGAAGCAATTATCCGAGTTTCAGGGGAAATATCTCCAACCCTTTCGCAACAGCCACCGCAAAGCCGTGTATGTATCAGAGGAAACCCAACGAAAGTTAGACTTCGTGGTAAGGAAAATCGGTGAGCAGGGAGCAAGCGTTTCAGGATATGTGGAGCAGGTGCTTCGAGAACATCTCGACCAATACAAAGATGATGTGGAAAGATGGCGGAAACTCTGAAGTACTGCGTTCACGGAACACAAGCCTGTGCCGAGTTACCTCATTCGGTGAGTGCAGTAACACGGCATGGGTTTATAATCCCATTTTCTACATCAGCAAGGTGTGTCTTTGTAACACAAACCGCCGTTTGTACCACAAAGACCCTTGCCCCTCGAAGGAGATGAATTACTCAAAGTCGTAATTAGAAGACCAAATGAATATGAATAAAGGTACAGAATATCGTTTAGAACGAAAAAAGGCAGAAAAGCCTCGTTGGGACAACTGGCATGTGCGGTTGCCCAACCCCAAAGACCAGCAAAGGGCGATTGATTTGTTTCAGCGTTCAGGGGCAGAAACGAAGTCGGATTTCGTACGCGCTCGTATTCTTGGAGAGCATTTCAAGGTAATAACGGTGGATAAATCCGCTGTGGAATATTACCGAAAACTCTCGGAATTGACGGCACAAATCCATAAGATTGGCGTGCTGTATAACCAAGCCGTGCGTGCCATCAACAGTTATCACAGCGTGAAGACTGCACAGATTATGCTTGAGAAGTTGGAGAAACTGTCTGCTCAAATCATCACTTTGCAGGAGCAGGCAATCAATCTTACCATTGACTACCGCAAAAAAATGATAGCCAAGATTTCAGCAACAGAGAACCTTGAAGGGGCACTCGGCTACAACTTCAAGAAAGTGGAGAAAGGAGAAGCGAGCATCCTTCTTGCAGCTGAACTGTATCAAAGCAACGATGGTAATTACACGATGGAGGATGTACTGGCCGATATGCAGGCTTTTGATACCTAAAAATGCCGAACGAAGAAGACGGTGTTCCATTGTTCGCTCAATCCGCACCCGGACGAAAAAAACTATCCGATGAAACGCTTATGCAGATTGCCAAGGGAGTATATGGAAGCACTTGGTTATGGCAAACAGCCTTATATCGTGTTCAAGCACAACGACATCGCCCGTGAGCATATACACATCGTGTCGCTTCGAGTGGACGGAGAGGGAAAAATCAACGACAGGTTTGAAAAGCGAAGGAGCAAGAAGATTACCGATGCTTCGGAAAGGAAGTATAACCTTATTCCGAGTTCAAAGGTTGAGTGAGAAAGCGGTAACAGAAACGCCCAAGGTGGATACCACAAAAGGAAATATCAAAGAGCAGGTCGCAAGTGTTGTCCGCACGGTGCTGAAGCGTTATAAGTTCTGTTCACTGGAGAATTGAATGCCATCCTTTCTGCATACAATCTTACTGTGGAGGAAGTCAAGACTGAGTTCCGAGGAAAGAAATATGACGGGACTGGTCTATGTTCCGACTGACGACAAGGGCTACAAAATAAGCACACCCATTAACGCCTCGGACATCGGGCGTGGTGTGGAGCTATACTGCCGTGCAGAACAAGATGCAGAAATCCAAACAAGCTATCAAGCCATTGATATCAATCATAAGGTACAGGGTGTTACAAACAATGCGTACCTCTCCAAAGACAGAGGAAGAACTTCGACAGCGATTGGAGGAACAGAGCTTGCGTGTGGTAATCCGAAAGAACGAAAGGCGGACGTATCTATGGCATTACCTTCATTGATGATAAAGAGGGTGTTGCTCTCAATGGCTCACGGTTGGGCAAGGGATATACTGCCAATATATTCAATAGTTATTTCTCCAATCCAACGGACAACCCATTCTTGGACGAAACGCTGTACGGCAGTCCGTCTGTCCATTTGGATCAATCTGCAACCGTTCACCCTTCGCAGCTAAATACGGAGGAAAGCGACAACCTTGTCGATGAACTTATCGAGGATATGGCAGATGGTTCTTTCCTGTCTACGGGCAACGATGATTGGAAGGAGGCGGCATGGCAGCGTAAACTTCGCAGGCAAAGCAAAGTCAATCTCAGACGGAGGAAAAAGATAGGTAAGGTATTTCAAACTTTGTTTGAGCAACATTCAAACAGTTCCCGTCCCTGTAAGTGTTAACACAAGTAAACTTGAAAAAGCCATTCTTTTCCGTTTCTACAAAAAGAAGAGGAAACTATTGGCAAATGGCAAAAATTAAGAGAGGCTATATGCATCTATATCGACCTTACCAAAAAAAGAAACAAGCAAAGATGAACAGCGGTGCAAACTCTTGTTTGATACCATTAATCAGATGAAACAAGAGCTGAATACTACATCAAAAGTTGTGCAGGACAAACTTCACGCAATGGGTAGCATTCCTCAAAAGAAGGTTGTCACCCATCGTTTCGAGCCTACTTCAAAGTATGTTCTTCTTTTCATTGGTGGCTTGGCTTTATCTCTTGTTATCTCCATTTGGGGTAATCTCACCCAATGGCGAGAGCACAAAAATTGGGAGGAGGCAGACTTGAAGTATAGAGCCTTAAAAATGGTTCTTCCATCTGACGACCCGAATATTCGCTACATCGAAAAGCATTTCTCTGTTTGCCGAGATGAGAAAGTTATTGATGATGTAAGAAGTCGTGTTGCTGTTTATGAAGATTCAATCTTTCGTTATCATAAAATGGTGGAGATAGCAGCATACAAAGATAGCTTGGTAAGAAAGTTGACAAACGAATCAAATGAAATCAAAAGGCTTATCAAGAAATAATAAGATGTTGTTTCTTGTGTTTGCACCATTGTAGCAGGTGGAACACTATATAAAAAACTGATAGTGGCAAAAATATTACCTCGCCACCATCAGTTTGTTTTCGCATTTAATGGGAATTGGATTTTGCGCAATGTTATTTTCTTTTTTTAACCTAATTTTATAGCCCGACCACAAGCACCAAAAACGCAAGAATGCCCATAACAAAGATGAATATGTATGTGGCTATCGTTCCAATGAAAATTCTGCCACTATGCACCTCTAATGCCACATTCCAAAGCGACATCGGAAGTTGGTTCATGCTCGAAGGTTGAGGGGCAAAGTTTGTTCCTCGTAATATTCCGCTACGACAGAGGTGGAAAAGTCTTGGCTCATACCTGCGACAGCTTTCTTTCCGAATGGTGCTCCTGCTTCATTCGGTGCAGGTTTGTTCGTAAAAGTAATCGGTAGCAGTTCCTTGTCGTCTGTTCCCAAACAAACAAGCCGCTAAATGAACCGCAAAAGCCATCTACCATTTGCATCTTTCTGTAATACATTCAATCCCATCACGCTGACAGGTGGAACAGAAGTAATAACTTTCACTGTAGCATTTTTGATGTTCAATGAATAGAATCCTTCCGATGAGGATAATAGCCAATCATGGCAGCTCTCATCATAACGAATTATGCGGGAGCTTGTCGTTCCAAGGATTCTTGCTTCTGAGTGTTGTGCCTGGGATAGACGGAATCTTGCTTAACACTAATGCTATCATCACAGGAGGGCGGAGACACCAACCCGTCAGTGCAATCAAGAGCGCAAGTATGATAGTATATCGCCCGATTCTGTCATGCAGATGAAGCGAGGTTTGCAGTAATGCCTTTCGCTTCGGTCTCAGCCAAAAGACGATACCCGTAATACAGAGAACCACAAGAATAATGGCTATGGCATCAACCACAATCTTTCCTGTTATTCCGAAAAGTTCTCCACTATGGAGTAGCCAAACGGTACGAAAGGCAGTTACTTTACCGTCATAATCCTTTGGCGCATGAAGTTGAATGCGCTTAAAAGTCTTATAAGGAGGAAGCGAGGTATAGACAAAGGAACGACTGAGCACTACAAGGGTGTCGCCATGCGAAGCGATGTCCGTAAATTTCTCCTCATCCTCCAGTGACATATTCACCTCATGCCATTTGTTATGCACTCCATAGCGATAAAGCCCGAAAGGTGAGACAGCAAATATCCTTCCATTATCAAGCCTTATGACATTTTTGATTTGACGATAGTCTGCACCTTCTGGCAACCCCTCATTGAAATCCTTTGAAGTAGGAAGCCTTGGAGTCGGTAAGCCAGATGCCACCATTGCCATAAAGCAACAGTTGGCGACAAGAATCCACATTCCTCATGGAATCTACCATTAAATCCTTGCCAATGTCAAGCGTGCCTCGTAGCAATCCACCATTCCAATTCCGAAACTCATAACGACTTGCAGGTACTTTCCTGCTCACGTTCACCTCCTTGATGAGTGAACGATGATTGAGCAGGATGCCTGACACGCAGAACATCAGCATGAAGAAGCTCAAGCCGATACCAAGCCATTTATGTTGTTTTTCTCCAAGTTCCTTTCTTCATTGATTTCCTTATCTGATTATCTATCTTATTTCTTTTTCTTTCTTCGCCCTTGCATCCTTGACAATCTTTCCTGCCAAGAAACAAAGTTCTATCACCATTACCACCCAATGCCAAGGATATTCGCTCGGATGTGCAATGAGCTTCCCGATGATGCCCGTGCGATTAAATGCCTCTACCGCTATCCAGAACACGATGACCGTTGCCGTACCCATTCTGATGTTTGCTCCCCACGATTGCAAGTGGAGTTGCTTGCGAAATACGTATGGGGCGGAAAGCAAGGCACCGAAGGCTACACCGAAGGTGACTGGACTCTCACGACCAAACAATTGAGGATCGTAGAGGTTCATCAGCAGGAGATAGCAAGTCCAGAGCATTGTGTTGATTTCCATGAAGGTAACAATGCTGGTGTGGCGTGTCATCGGGCGAGCGGCGATGAGTCGCTTGTTCTTCCCCAAGAAGAGCGTCTGCCACCAGTTGAGGAAGTTGCAGGCATTTCGGGAACAGAAGATGTAGAGCAACATCACCATTGCCCACAAGCCAAAGGTGGCAGGGGAGCAGAAGATATTCAGGGCGGCTCAACACTTCTCCTGTCACTGGGTCAATCTCAGCATGTAGTGCCCCAACGATGGGCATAATACATGAAGAGGAAATCCACCCAACCCGTCCAGTAGAACATGCCACCGATAAGTCCGAGCAAGGTTTGGCTGAGTCTGTCCCTTGACGAAAAACACCGACCACCACCATCACCAAGCCCACGAATCCCACAGCCATGCCAGCACCCAACAGTTGCGTGCCGTCGTAGTTGTCCTTCAATACTCGTGCCACCAAGTGAACCATGGGCATGCTTCCCAATATCACGCCCATCGACACGATGGATTTCCACCAATATAGTTTCTTGTTACTCATGGCTTTTTCTTCTTGTGAGCTGCAAACATGATATAGACGAGCAATGCCACGAATGACACGAGGATGCAAATCATCTGGGTAGTATACTTCTCCGGCTCAATCCAAATCTCCTTGAAAAAGTCAAGGCGACCAAGCACTTCCACAGGTACCCAGAACACGACAACCGTTGCGATAGCCATACGGATATTGGCTCCCCATGTGCTCAAACGCAACTGCTTTTCGGAAGATGAAGAAACTACCTATCAGACAAGCTGCGGCAACAACCGAAGTTACAGGATGATGGTCGCCGAGGAAATTCTTGTCGTAGCAGAACATCAACAGGAGATAGCTTGTCCACAAAATCATGTTCAGTTCCATGAAAGTAACGATACTTGTATGATGTGTCATCGGACGGGCGGCAATCTTATTCTTGCGGGAACGGAAAAGAACACGCTGCCACCAGTTGATGAAGTTACATCCGTTTTTGGTTGAGAAGATGTAGAGCACCATTATCATCATCCACATGCCGAAGGTGGCAGGGAGGATGAGGTATTCAGGGCGAGTCACAACTTCGCCATTCTCCATCTCCGGCTGTGTACCCCAGCGGGTAGCATAGTACTGGAACAGGAATTCTATCCAACCGGTCCAGAAGAGCAGACCTCCGAAAAGTCCCCAAAGAGTTTGTTTGGTGTCTCCCTTTACGAAGACACCGATTACTACCATGATAAGACCTGCCAACCCCATGAAGAAGGCTGAGTAATGCACAGCTTCAGGAGTCATCGTCTTATCCATTATCATCATCAGCGCATGTCCCAACGGCATGGTAAAAGAGTACCACGAGGAACGAAGCGATGGATTTCCACCAATTCAATTGTTTCATAATGTTTAATATTTATTTTAATTCATCTAAGTAATAACTGATTCTTCCTCCTTCATCACCTATCTGCACATTGGCATCATACCAGGAGATGATCTGAGCTTGTAATATCTCTCGCCATCCCATGAACGGATTACGTAGGTATGGAAAGAAGGAGTATATACTGGAGGTGGACCAGAGAAGATCATTGCCTTTTCGAGCACCGGATTGCCGCTTACCAACTGCTTGGCAGGTCCGTTGTTCGGGTCGAACCAAGGGTTCTCTTTCATATCCAGTTTGTTGGCGATGCAATACTTGTTCCAGTCGTTCTGCGACATGGTGACATAGACGCTTGCTGAATCATCCACGGCGAAAGATCATGTTGTGTTCTGCCAGATAGGCATCCACCTGCGCCTTGCTCGTCCACTTGTCATATTCGCCATAGCCCAGGTCGGCAGCACCGCCCTTGCCTGGTGCCGCTCGTTCCGCTGTTGGTGCGGAGCTGATAACCATCGAAAGGCGAGGTCCCACTCCGTAGCAGGATAAGCCATCGTGTTGGGGTCATCCTCCTTGTTCTCCATCACTAAGATGCTGTTGGCTTGTCTCTTCACCGTCTTATAGGTTAACTTGCCTGTAGCTTGATTCTTGGTGAAGATGGTATCGCCGTTCTCATCACGCTCTGCATCCTCGAAGATGTTCTTCTGTACGCCCTCGCTCCAATACTTTACGAGTTTAGCTGTACCTTTATAATGGAAAAATTCCTCTATCGGCTTGCCGTCAATAAAGGCGATGACACTCTGGTTAGGATTCAGCACATTATAGCGATGTCCCGTCTTCAGGTCAAAATAGAGCCAGTCGTTGGTAACACCCGTGCTATAACCTGTTTTTCGGGGCAGAGTGTGCCCCGTAAAGTCCTCAGCCTCATAAGATACGCAGCTCGTCATTGCGGCTGCCATACCTATTATATATAGTAATGCTTTCTTCATTATTTTTTCTTTCTAAATGCTTTTACCAATTCATCTACCAACACTTCCACCTGCACATGCGCCTTGGCTCCTGCCGTGGCTGGCACGTTAAACATGGTGATGCCCGAACCCAGGGTCTTTGGCACGTAATTAAAGATGTTATCCACACCCACCGTCACCTTCACCTTATTATAGAAAGGTCTGAATCACCGACAGGTTGCACAATACATACTGTGGCAACTGGCAGCGGAAGTAGGCATCGTGGCTCTCGCCGTTTACAGAGAGTCGGTCCTGCACATCAAACTTCTTCTCACCCATGTAGCTTGCCGAGAAGGTGGCGCCCAATCGGTAGTTCTTCTTGTTGTACTTTATAGTCGAGGCTTGCCGTAGCAGCATGAGGCGAAGTGGTATTCACCTGGATGCCATCCGTCTTGCTCACGTTCACGTAGCTGTAGGTGGCATTCATCGTGAAGTGGTTGAGGAAGTGCCAGCGCATGATGGTCTCCAGTCCGATGAGGTTCTGCTTGGCGAGGTTGGTGTATTCAAAGTTATACTGCATGTCGTAGATGCGCCATACGCCCTCTATCTTCTTGCGGAAGAAGTTGCCATATACATTGCCCGAGATGAAGAAGTTATCGTTCGAGTACTCTGTGCCCAGGCTCACGTAGTTGTTCTTCTCAGGCTTCAGGTCCTCGTTACCCTTAATCATGAACATGCCGAGGTGGTCCCAGTTGAAGAACAGCTCCTTGATGCTTGGCGAACGATAGCCCATCGAATAGTTGGCTCTCCATGCCCAGTGATCCGAAGGACTCCACTTGAAAGCAATCTTAGGCATCGCCATCAGTACCGAAAGCACGGCTGAAGTTGGTTCTCACACCTACCGAAACCATCCAGTGGTCGTTCATCGTCCACTCGTCCTGCAGGAAAGCCTCCGTCTCTTTTTAATGAACGGGTGCGCATTATGTGGGAGGCATCGCCGTTGAATCGGTCGCTCGTCAGGTCATCGCTCAGGTGCTCGATACCGAGGATGAGGTCGTAGCCCTCGAACTTCTGCGAGGTGATGGAGAGGCGAGGCTGGAAGATACGGCTCTTTATACACTTTGGTACGCTCGTCGATGCGCTCGTGTCGCTTGAAGCGGTCGTAGAAGTCGCCATGAAGGGAGGCGGTAATCTTGAACCAATCCTTGAAGGTAGTACTTAATCTTGGTTCCAGCTGTCCAGTCACGCGCCTGACTGAAGGTCATGTCCTGAATGAGGTCGTAGGTGTTCATATAGAACGCACTACCGTAGGCAAGAATCTCCAGGTTCTTGAAAGGGTCGTAGAATACCTTCTGCGATACCGAGATATGCTCTGTACCCTCGATGCCCATTGGCGGACGGGAAGCCACGCTGGTAATGGTCACATCGTGGTCGAGCCAAGGATTCGCCTCTTGGGTATATACCTTCTTGTCATTCTCAGCCTGATACATGTAGAAGGCATCGCTCGAAGAGTACCACACGTCGGTCTGCGAGGTCACCTTGCCTGCATTGAATCCTGCCGACACCCAGCTCTGCAGGTTCGGGCGATCGGCGTTCTTCTCAAACATATACAGGAAGTCCTTCTTGGAAGGATTCTTGTAGTTGCGCTCGTTCATCTGTCCCCAGCGTACACCAGCCTGAATATCCACAGGTTTGGTGGTCTTCTTGGTGATGAGGTTGATGACGGCACCCGATGCACGGCTTCCATAGAGGGTACTGCTGGCACCCTTCACGATTTCGATGCGGTCGATGGCATGGAGGTTGAATCGCTCATAGTCGAGGTTACCCGCCATGTCGCCCGTCAATCGCTCACCATCCTGCAGGAAGAGCACGTGGCGGGCATCCAAGCCCTGCATGGAGATTTCGTTGCCGAAACCCACCTTCTGGATGTTCATACCCGGTGTCTCCTGTTGCAGAGCCTTGGTGAGGTCGGCATAGCCTGCATCTACCAGTTCCTTACCGCCGATCACCTGCGTGCTCACTGGCGAGAGCTTGATAGGGCGGGCGGTACGGGAACCAGTAACCACCACCTCGTTCATCTTCATCACGTCCTCGGTCATGAAGAGCTTGAGGGAGTTGTCGCTTCCGATGGTTCCCCTCAGAGGGTTATAGCCCACGGATACCACCTGGTAATAACACTTGTCACTCTGAGGCACCGAGATGGTAGCCTCACCATCCATGTTGGTAACAACACGCTGTGGCGATTTCAATTTCTCGTTGTCGGCGTAGGTGATGACTGCACCAATGATTGGCTGCTCAGTGGCTTTGTCGAAGATACCGAACTTCACCTTTCGCTGTGCAGCGACAGGGAGGGCGAGTATCAGCAGCAAGCCGATGAGCATTACATTTCTAATTGTCTTCATTTATATTGTCATTCTATTTTTTTCCAAATCCTTACACGATTTCAGCCTCGCTATGGCTTGTTTCTCTTCCCTCCATTTTTTACTTGCAAAAGAAAGAGAGACATGTCTGGGCATATCCTCTTTCCGTTTATAGATATAAGCTACAGTCTCTTATTTGATTCCGTGCTCCTTTTTATACGCTTTCAAATCTTCCTCATATTTAGCTTTGTCTTCGTCATATGTTGCAAGACGAGACTTGTCTATTGTTTGAAGGAAACATTCTGAACGTACATTCATCATGTTGTAGTTGACGATAAACTGAATTTGGTGAGTTTTGGCATTGTAATAACCTTGCACGCTACTGCCTTTGGCATTTGAAGCAGAACCATCAGTATCTGTACCCCATACAGAACCATCTACACCTTTTAAATTTCACCCAACCATCACCTGTGTATTCCTTCTTTTCCCCAAGAATTAAGTTCCATGCACTTTACATCACATTTGAAACTGATAATCATTCCCATGTTGCCGACTGTAAAAATCAAGCAAAGAAATTGTGAAGGTTTGGTCATCGGTCTGGCTCCAGTCAAACTTAAACTTCGTTGGACATCCCTCTGGCAAAAGAGTTTTGTCAACACCGCTTAATGTTGCTTTTGTACTAAGAATTATTTCGTCTTTTTAGATAACTCTTTGCCTCAGATACAAGAGTGTTTGTCTGCATTACCTTGTGTAATTTCTTCATCGGAAGAACAAGATGCAACCATCAGTCCCTACACCAACAATAGCAAATACCATCATTAAAAATAGTTTTTCATTCTTGTTTATAAAATTAATTATTAAAAATATTTAAAAGATATTTACTCCATTTATAAGCACCAAATTTTCTATATGATGTATATGTGTCTCGAAGATGCGCTCTATATTTTTGTTATAAATGCTTTGGTTTCTTCCATGTTGAATACATTTTCGGAAAACAGCAAGTTCTACTGGTATTGTTGATGTTTCCAAATTCTCTTTGCCATAAGCATACAGCATGTTTGCAGGGTATGTAATCTTACAATTGTCTAAGCCTATCAAAAACCAAGAATTCAAAACCATCAAAATCTTGTAAGTTTACAGTTTTTAAGATTTGGCAACTGCATTAATTGCAGATTACTAATATATCTTTTATTTGGAGTAGGCAACACTAAATCTTCCAAATTTTTGGCAATTCAAAAATATAAAGACCATTCTTTAATGTTGCATCCCATTCTTCAAAGTTTTGATTTTGCAATCAAAGTCTTTTGATAAATCTAAGGTTTTTCAAAGATTCGTTATTGCTCAATTGTATTGCAGCCAAGTTAGTTGCTCCAGACAAGTCTATTCCATTAAGCGTGTTGGTGTTTAACAAATGGAGTCCTTTAATATTGCCACGTGGAGCAATATATGCAATGGTATATGGCTCTGTATTCTTTGCGTAACGCATTAATACAGAAAAGTCTGGATAATAAGGGTTGTTGATAAAGTATTCTATACCGCTTATAGACTGAATCTGAGCGATGTCTTTGTACTGAAGTTTTGTCTCCAATGCAATCATTACATTCACTTCAGTAGGAGCCAATGGCTTGCTAATATCAATATGTGTATCATCCACAAAGATGCTTGCAAACAAATTCTTCAAATAAGCAGCAAAATATGTATCAGGAATTTCTCTCAAAGTGTTATACTTCTCCAAAGAGCCCTTATCATTTACCATTTGCATGTCAACAGTCTTGTTCTCTGCCTCATTCTGAGTATAGAAAGGCATCAAGTCCTCTACATTATACTTGCAGGAAGCAGGGAGATAAAGTTTTGTAAACTCATGAAGGATAGTAGCTTTTCACCTCATCATTCTCAACCTTGGCTGTTACCAAGCCGTCGAAGTCATAGATGTCATTGCCTTGCAAGTCAAGACCTGTAATCTGTGAAGGAAGTGAAGCGATATGGAAAAGTGGACCATAGCCATTGTTACTAAGGTTCAACTCTTTCAAATTAGGGAAAACAGAAAGTTCTTTCAGGGCGGCGGTATCAACCTGTGTACCTGAAAGGTCGAGTGAAGTAGTGCTGGTTGCTTTGTCGTCAAGGAGCAACTTGCCGTTCTCGTCGAATGTATATCCTTTGCTTTCGAGAAGGGTTTTTGAGCTGAGAATTGTCAACTGCCACCTCACTATAAGAAGGCGCATCATCATCGCTGCTGCAAGAAGCGAAGCCGAGGCAGAGAGCTATTGCAGCGAGGCCGATGAAATTCTTTAAAATTTTTCATTGTTTTATTATTCTTTTTAAATGTTTATAATTAATCAAAAATATTACCCTTAATTTGTGGCTGCAAAGGTACATATTTATTAAATAATGTGCAATACTTAAAAATAATGAAATTTTGCAATAGTAATTTGTTATGATTTATAGGGGTTTCTCATCTGTCTTGTTGAGAAATCATAACATATCTAAGATTTTCAATATGTTTTTACAGTTGCTTATTCAGCCGATACTTAAAGCTGATGATGAAGTAGCTGCCAATTTGTGAGGTACGGCTTTCCGTCAATCCTGTCGCCGTAACATTGCGATAATAGTTTTTTTCTTGTCGCTGAGAATATCTGACCAATAGAGCGAAAGTTCGGCTTGCTTCTTTTTGAGGAATCGCCAAGATGCCCCCAAGTTCCAAAACCACTTGATCGTCTTCGCCTTTTTGATGTTGGTGCCGTTACGGAAAGAGTATGCAGCATCGCTCTTGACCAGGAAACCAAGAGGAAGCTCTGCATAGGTATTCAGCGAAAAGTTGTAACTTCGGGTATAGTTGGACGTACTACGAAGCTGGTTGGTGGCATGGCGGTAACGCCAATCGCCCTGCAAGTCGAAGCCACCCCATTTCGGCTGATAACCCAAGCGAAGGTTGGCATTATACGACGTATTGTGGGTGACGCTGCGGTCTGGCTCCTCGCTCTTTCCCTCATTCACAAGAGCTACACTTTGGGCAAAAGCTGGCTCCTGTGCGAGCAGAGAGATTGAACCGCTTCTTCCATCGCTTCTGATAACGAAGACTGGCACGCATATTCCAGTTGCCATTCACATTCACAGGATAAGTCTCCGTGCCACCAGTGGCAAGGTTGTAAAAGACGGCTTGCGTCTGACTGTTATAGGTGTTGCTGAAATTAACATCGCCCGAAAGACCGAGGCGAGTGTTCCTTCCCATCAACCGAAAGTTCTGGCTATAAGCCGCTTTGAGCGAAGGATTGCCATGAGTAACGTGCAATGGGTCGCTATTGTCGGTCAGCGAAACCAAACTGCCAAGGTCTGGCTGTCGGCTGCTGCCATCATAATTCAGTTCGAAGCGAGTCTTGCCTTGATGCCATGACACATTCAACTGTGGGTTCCAATTCACGCTCGTCCTCACCGTATCGGCATAGAGCAGCCCAGTCTTCTGGTCAAGACTTCTCCGCTCTGGATGCATCTGCACACCCGTATTCACCTGCCATCGCTTGCCATTATAATTGAAATAAAGGCTGAGTTCGTGGGAATAAGTCCGACTCTGGGTATAGTTGCTCAAACTGTCTTGATATACTTCGCTCTCGTAAGTACTCCTGTCGCTCACCTGTCGGTTGGCAGAATAGCGATAACCGAGTTGCAGGCGCAAGTTCTCAGCCAAGGGTTGCGTCGAGTTGATGCCTACGGAATAGGCACGATTGGTGGAGGGGAGTGCTGGTATTGGTTGCGATAAAGCACGGAATCGCCACCCAGACTGCTCTCCAACTGATAGTAAGTGGTCTCGGAAAGGGAATGTGACTCGTTGGTACTCTTGCTGTCGGAGTAACTACCCGTGAGGCTGATGCTCGTACCCTTGTCGTTGAACACTCGGGTGATGTCGGCATTGACGGAGAACGAATGGCTGTCGCTCTTCGAATCCGAGTTTCTCGTGATGCTGTTGATACGCTCATCGCCTTCTGAAGAGGTGGATTGCTGGCTGTCGCTGGTGTTGTCGCTCTTCGACTTGCTGAAGTTTCCACCCTATATTAAAATAGGTCTTGTCATCCAAGCTCCACCTCATGCCCAACGAACCATTGCCCATCGTGTTGCGATTGGTGCTGGTGGATGCCGAGTTCTGGTAACGGTTGCCTGTGGTGAGATATTGCTCACTATACAGGGTGCTCTCGTTGCCACTGGCATAATGGTTGTACATCATGTTGCCATAGAGGGTGAATCGCTTGGAGAACTTCTTGACAAAGTTCATCGCCACGTTGTCCTGTCGGTTGTCGGGATAGCGAGAAGTTTTATATCGGTTGCCACTTCGAGCTATCACGGAGATGTTGTCGCCTTTCTGACGGAACAAGTTGGAAATCAACTCTGTCTCCTTCTTGTCGTTGTTGCCTATGCCGATGCCTGCCGAAGTAATCAGCGTGCCGTTGAACTCTCGCTTGGTCTGCAAGTCGAGCACATAGTTCTCGCCTCCTTTGCGCACCTTGGTAATCTTCTCCAATTCGCTTCGCTTGTCATACACTTTGATTTTGCTCACCAACTTGGCAGGCAAGTTTTCGAGGGCGAGGGTGCTGTTGCCGCCAAAGAAACTCTCGCCATTGACATTGATTTCATGGATGGGAAGACCGTTGTAGGTCATCGTCTTGTTCTGCTTTTCGTATTCCAATCCAGGCACTCGCTTCAAGAGTTCTTCGAGGTATGCTCCTTCGGGAGTATAGAAAGCATTGGCATTGATAACCGTGGTATCGCCCTTTATCTCCACCTCCTTCATGGCAGCAGTAACCACCACTTCGCCGAGGTTGAGCGTCCCAACATCTTATGGCTACAATCAGCGGCAACGACAAAGAGTTGAGCAAAAATCCTTGTAATGGATGAAGCATTGGAAAAAAATGGAATGAAGCATATGGACAGACTACATAACTTCTATTAGTCATGTGTTAAAAGTCAATGAATATGGGGGACGACAAGCAAAGGTGAATGAGAAAAGACAATGTTTTAAGGGGTGGGAAACTTTAGATAATAAATTCAAAGTTTATAGTCCAATTTATTCCCATCCACTTTGTTTTCTACGAGAAAAATTGCTATCTTTGCAGCATTAATAGAAGGTTCTTTTGAGACATTGCAGAATAAAGAATTGGAAAGAAACTCGCTCGTTTCTTATTCGTTCACCCTTTGACATATATCCTTCTCAAACTTCTAAAAAAATCAGGTTTTTACTATTCGTGAAATGATTTTATGCGGAGATTTGCGATTTTCGCACTGCCAAAGACATCGGTATCGACCGACCCCTGAGAAAAATGAGATACTGCATAACATACCACCGACACCCGAGCAGGAAGGTTTTTATCGGCAAACTGATGGAGTTTGCTAAGAGTGGCGATGCCACGCTCTTTGGGACGTGCACCTCTGAGTGAGAGCGAGGAAAAGGGCAAAGATGCTGATTGCAACAGACTACGCCCTGCAAGATGAGCCTTGACTCAGCATGATAGATGAAAATGCTTACTCAGATCATATCGATCACAAGGCAAGCCACTGTGCTAAGATGCTCAATGACTATTACCAAAAGTACGATGCACAGAAAGGAACGCAGTTTGTTTTCTCGACTTTAGGTACTTATGCCCGGCGGAGACTTGAATGTCTATTCGGAAATCAAGCGTAAAGCTGGTAGAAGACTATCATATCCCGTCCTACGAGATACGCTTCATTCAGGAGTGCAAGAACGAGAAGGCCCAAAGAAAGCGATGGTAGATGCCATGAACCGTGGTGATATTCCGCATTATCTTCGGTTCTACCTCATGTTGGGTACTGGTGTGAATGCCCAGCAACGTGCCGTTGCGGTCCATCATTTGGACACGCCTTGGCGACCCATCAGACTTTGGAGCAGCGCAACGGACGAGCCGTGCGCAAGGGAAACCTTATCGCCAAAGAGTTTGCGGACAACAAGGTCGATGTGATTATCTATGCTGTAGAACGTTCTTTGACAGTTATAAGTTTAACTTTGCTGCACAACAAGCAGCTTTTTCATCAATCAGCTAAAGACGAATACGCTTTGGCAGTCGTACCATTGATGAAGGCTCGATGGACGAGGACAGCGGTATGAACTTCTCCGAATACGTAGCAGTGCTTTCAGGTAATACCGACCTTTTAGAGAAAAGCAAGATTGGATAAGAAGATTACCACCTTGGAATCAGAGCGTAAGAACTTCCTTCGGGAGCGTGATGCTGCAAACGGCAAGTTGGCAGAGATTGACAGTTCTGTGTCCTTCCATACGGATAAAATCAAGGAGGCACAGTCTGACTTAGCTCTCTTTGAGAAGCGTGTGGAGCGTGATGATGAAGGTACACCTATAAATAAACTGACTATCAAAGGTGTGGAAGACAGCACCGATATCAAAGGCTATTGCTGCACGTCTGCAGGAGATAGACGAGAAAAGCTCGCACCAAAGGAGAGTACAACAAAATTGGCGAAATCTATGGGTTTTTCCATCATGGTCAAGACGGAGAGCACTTCCAAGGACTTGTTTGACTGTTCGGTGAACCGCTTCTTTGTGAAAGGGCAGGAGAGTATCTACTACACCCTATAATAATGGTAAAGTTAGCAACTGACCCGAAACTTGCGTGTCAGAACTTCGTTAATGCCTTGGAGCGTATTCCAAAGGTGATAGAATCGCATGAGAAGGAAATGGCAAAGGTTGTAGCTAAATAAAGACGTTTACACCAACATTGCCAACAGTTCTTGGAAGAGAGGACGAGCTTCGCTCACTTAAAAGTGAAGCTGCTGAGCTGGACAGAAAAGATTGTACTTACGCTTGCACCACTGGAGAGAGGGAAAAAAGAGGAAATGAAGCAAGGAGAGGGTTTACCTGATAACAACTATTCTGCCAAAAATAAAAAATGAGAACAATCCTGTCCAAGACAAAGAGGAAGATAGTCGTTTGCAGAGTTTCAAACCCAAGTGGAGACGTTAAAAGAATGGTTGTTTTTCTTTCCTGCAAGTAAACTAATAGTTGACTTATGAGGAAATTTCGAACTATTCCCAAGAAGGAAATCTGCCAATATATCTATATGATAGTTAGACTTTGGCAATAAAATAAATATTTTGCCAAAAATCTAACTGTTAGGGTTTGATGCCCTTGTCATCAATCATCTCGCTTTCGTACTACCTTCATCTATCTCCTCCCTTTGATATTTGCTTTAAGAATCTATAGAAGATAATCCCTATTCATTCGTGAGGTCAATTTCTCTCAAAGACTTCAGTATTTTCAGAAATGATGCTTTTATGGTATTTGAAGATGGAATATCTCGATAAGCTATAGCAGATAAATTCTCACGTATTTGGGAGTCAAAAATCTCCCATAAATGGTCAAAAATCCACTACCAATGGAGACTGATTTATGTCTTTTTAGGTCTTTTCCAGCCCCAAAGGCTCGTCAAAAGCTTGTTGATCATGTTCCACCAAAGTTTTTATGTCTCTAACAAATTCTTTGCTGCATACATAATCTGCTAAATCTTTGATATTCAATAGCACATTCAAGTCATAGAAGTGGCGTATTTTAGATGATAATGATGCTGTTGGCTGCTCGCTCATTGAAAAGCGAATGAGAGACACTATTTTCTCGCACAAGGTTTGTTTAAGAGATAAGACATTCAGTTCAAAAGGTTCAAGGTGATACATCTCTATCATATCTTCCATCTTTTGCTTTTTCAGATATGTAGTTACAAAAGGCTCTATCGTCCTTTTCTCATATGGAAAAGGATTGGCAAATGCACTAATCTCTACAATAATTCTTGCAGGAACAGGATTTACAGAAGTATCAAAACCTGTATGGGCTGTATAGGAGAAGGCTTGTTTCCCTATATTTTGAGTCCCTTGGATATATCTGAAAAAGTTTTTGTCCTCTGTCAAGTTTCCCCATAGTAACCTCTTTCATCAAATTTGATAAAAGCATTTTAACCTGATTGCCACTCATATCTCCACTGATGACAGCAAAATCCACATCCTCTGAAAACCTATCTATCAGTTGATATGCCTTTGATAAAGAAGTTCCTCCCTTAAATACGATTTTTGGTTCATAAGAACTTCTTGACAATGCACGAAGTATTCTTGAAATGTGGTAGTCTTTCTCTATTAACTGTATAGGGATTTTCAAATCTTCTGACGAAGTTTGTACCAATTCCATGAATAACTCAGTGTCTAAATATAGAGAATCTTTTATTGTATGTTCCATTGACTCAGAAACTAAAGTTGGTGAGAGTCCTGACTCTAAATCGTGTAAGTGGACTTAATGTTTGAAATAATGTAGCCGCAAGAGAATCATTGGTTAGCATTGAGCCTCAATAAGGCTCGCGTAAGCGGAGAGTATTTTAAGGCAAGATTGACCAGTTGCGTCTGCTCATCCTTAGAGTAGTCATTGACTTTTGCCTTTAAGAGAATATATGATCTGTCAGTAGTTGTATCAGGTATCTTTTTAATCCACTTCAAGCAGTCTAATATGCGAGCATTTCGATATTATCTCTATTGATGGGATTCTTCTGCAATACAAAACGAATCGTATATATTCCACGTTTCCCGTTCCGTTTAGGGAAATTGGAGCCTATCTCAAGAGTTGAAGACTGTTGCGTTGTCAATCCAAACAAGTTGAATGCATAGAACCCGGTCAGATAGCCTATAGGGGTATCGTTGTCATAGAGTAAGTCACGGAATCGTTCTTCCATGGACGGACCAACAACACCAAATCTTGTCTCGTTTTGGCTTATAATAAGTACCTCGGCTAAGGCGCTCTATTTCACCCTCCTGAACGAGTCTTCCCAAAGTGACTACGGCAGCATTTTGCTCACTGCGAGGAAAGGCCCTAAGTCTTCCAATCGGAACACTTTTTCCCTGTCTCAAAATTTGAAATTTTATTTTTAATACTTTTGCTTGTCATACAAATTGTTCCTTTTGTAAGTAGAGTATTTTGTTGTGTAAATGCAAGTATTTACACAACAAAACAACAAGAATTTTAGTATAAGGAGACTTACCAACCATCTCGCTTCTCGTACCATTTCATCTATTTCTTCCCGAAGAAAAAGCAATCGACCATTAGCTTTGAGGTAAGGAATTTTTCCTGCCCAAACCCAGTTATAGATAGTTTTTGCTCAACTTTCAAGATTCTAGAAACATCTATGATGTCCAGATATTCCGGTTTCAAAGGTGGATCGGATAGTTGTATCGATGGATTGCTCTTGCAGGACAAGTAGCTGGTCGAGTTTGTTCTCGACAGTTCTTAGTTTATCAAACAATTGTTTGCACCAATCTGTTTCTTGAAATATCGTTTAAGTACGGCATAATTCTCCTTTCTGATAGTTACCATTAGTATCTTGTGCCAAAATATTTTGTTCTCTCATATAGGCGATGTACTTTTTGCTGTTCTATCCTTAATTACCATTTCTGCATCAGAACGTCACAAAGTTCTTGATAAGTGAGTTTGAAAGAATGTCGGAAGGCTTCTTGACGACGGCAATAAGTTCATCGGTCTTGCGCTTTTCCTTATCTTCCTTCGACTTCTCGCCACGATAGACGTGCATGTCCTTCAGTTTTATCCCAACCGAAGAGCATCATTGGAACATCCAATGGGCTTCCGTCACGGACTTTCAATGCCTTTTTACGACTGAATATTCAGGATTCTCGTCTTTTTCTATGGAGAGAATGCCTGCTGCCTGCGTCTGAAGTTCTGAACCAATATGCCCACGTAGCTTTATACCATTAGGCACAAAAATGAAGCACACAGATGATGCAGTATTGTATATTCCCGCCAATCGGTAGAGTTCATCAACAATGGCAATACTTTCCGTTTCATCGTTGGCAGATCGTATCAAGTCAGCAATACCGTCAATTACCACCAGATGGATGCCACCATGCTTGTGATGGAATAAGTCCATACTCTCACGAATGATTTTCAGCCTGTCCTTACGTGAGAGAGGAGCAAGGTATAAAGAGTGATAAAACTTTGGAACATGTGTCAAGGACGCCCTAATTAAAGTTTTTACCCAAATTCTTATGTAACTGTGCTTCTGATTGTTCCGTATCATAATGTAAGACAGCTAAACTTTTAGGATTGGCTATAACATCCAACCCTAAGGTCTTTTCTGCAGGTAGCGGCCTTGTTCCTAATGTACCTGCAAGAATGGCACCAATATAGTTACTTTTCCCAGTCCCTTCACCACCTGTGATACAAAATAAGTTATCCTGTGTTCCGAGTGGAACACTCATTGACAGCCACAACCGATTTTAGATGCATCAGGGTGGATTTTTCATAGTCTATTTCGCACGATTGCAACATCATTATAGTTTGATATATATATCTGCCAACTTCTGTCAATAAAGATGTGAGCCCTCTTCCGTCCGTCCTAAAGCAAAAGAAATCGGAAATATCCTTTTTCTGTCTTAATACCTTGAAGTGGCAATGTTAGGGTTAATAACATTATATTGCTCTAAGAGTTTTGCCTGATGTCGTGCTTCACGTAAGCCAGTATCATCAGTATCATAGAGTAGTACAATATGTCGGAAACGTAATTGTAGACTTTCGATGATACTTTCCGGAATAGATGCTGTCTCACTATTGAAGCAAATAGCATTGAAAATGGTGAGAAGAAAGTGATAGTACGTCTTTTTCTCCTCCTGTAATAAATAAGACATCGCCCTTATTTGGTAGCTGCTCGAACTGAAGATATAATCCTTCAGTTTCTCCTCCGTAGAGAAAATCGTAATTTACTTTTTGTGGACGATACAGCTTTACAAAGTCTCCCACTCACATAACAGAATATCGGTTCTTCTATAGTAGAAGTCAAACTATAAGTTTTTTTCCCTGATTATTTGTTGTTTCACAACGAACCAGAGACTGAACGTGATACTGCTGTAATATCTCATCTGTTATTCCATAATGCAAACCAAAAGGATAACTCCTCTGACTTAAAGGGTTGTTCGTATAGTCTGAAAACTCTTTTTCTTTCTGTCACGTTTGTTGTAACACTCTTTTGTCAAGGTGAAACAACGTCAATATCTGTGTACACATTTCTTTTCGGTGAACCCTTAAAACTTTCATTGTGATATTCAAATTAAGGTCTTCGATGATAGTTGCTAGTACCTTTTTGAAATCTGTACGGACATCAAGTCCAAGCATACTTGCAGCAAACCAAAAACAATCACCAGAAAAAGCCTCTATTACCAAAATCTTTCATACGATAACTTTGGGATTTTGCATCAAGGTAAATGTTGTATGAAGCACGCTTATCCTCATATAGAGGATTCCTGAAATTACGCTTTGGAGTAAACTCAATTGGTATATAGTAACAGAAGACTTCTAATCCCTCGATTGGTCTTCTGCAGTATCTCTTCTTTAAATTCACAATTCTTCAAATAAAGTGTTACTATTCTCACCCATATAGCCTTTTAATACGCCGTCTTTTGTACGCATTTAATCTCTGTAGGCTTCTAACCTCCGGAATCCTTTGAATGTTGCACGTCCACTTTTTATGGATATATACAGCCCTTTTTAAAAAGGATGAGACAATATGATTGCTTGATACATACCGATAAGGGATAGAGTTGATTCTCTCCATCTAGCAAGTGATGCTTTGAAATTCCAAGCAAAATGCAGAACATCAGAAGTATTTAATTATTTTTCTTCCAAGATGAAATAGTCATGCTTGAGTTCCTTGATAAAACACGAAATCTGCTTAAGTTCTTCACGAAGCATCTGAAGCTCATGCAGCAAAGAATACATTTCACAGTTTTCCATTTTCATTGAGTAGTTTATGGCAAAGTTCTTCTATTGCAGATAAAAAGGTTTCATCAAATGGTCTCGATCTTGTTTTTGATAGATAACTTATGAAGAGTTTTCATAAATTCTTCTATTTGTATTTTCTCATCTAACTTGAGTTCTCGAAATAATGTTACCAATTCTCTCTGCTCTATAGTTTCATATCGATTTTTAAAATGAACTTTAGGTGCTGTCAATGAATCTATGATTCCACAAGGGAGGTGAATAATAAGAACATCTTTACCTAGGGACTCAGCTGCACATTTTTGATAAGTACTTATTCTTATGTCATTTTCCATTTTGCATGCTTTAAGGAAATTTGAGTACTCAATACCGCTTGTATATGCAGCTTCTTTTAGGTTGGTACAAGATAAAGCTAAAATTTCAAGCGTAGGACCTACAATGTATAGGTGCCCCTTTTGTTCCGATTTGTAATGTGTTGTAGTCATAATTCTTCGATTTGTAATTTATATGACTGCAAAGTTCTGACTGCGAGAACCTACTTATGGAATATTAAAATACCATTGTATGGTGTTATAATACCAATTTATACGATACGAATTATTGAATATAAACAGACAACAGAGACTTCAGTGCATGGTGCAAGCTATATCTATATAGACTTGCACTATGCACTGAAATATTGTAGCCACAATCTTTCTAAAATATTTTTAATCAAACATTTTGGAAGATGTATCATCTGTAACTTTGAACCCGAAAATAAGAAGTACATGCGACTTCTATACGTGTTCTCAAGAATATCTGAAATGGCTACAGATTGGCTACAGTAAAAATTGAGATTAGGCTAATTTTCTGATTATCAAAGGTCAAAAATAGGTAAGTTCATTTACCACCAGCTCCACTAAAAAGTATGCTCAATGTGAGTTGATGAGCTTTTTATTACATTGGAAAATCGTTGTAACCTTTTAATGTGTTACAGCGATTTTCTGTTTTTGTTTAGATTGAGATCAGTATATCTTTTCATGGCTTGAAAGAGGGAGGTTGCTAAGGTTTTTCTATCTTTTTAGAATTGAAAAGAGGACGCATGAAACTTATCGTCTCACGCGTCCTCTTATGAATTAGCGTTTATTTTCAAGTGTGTAGGGCTATGCCCACAGCTTGTTTCTATTTGAAAATCTTGATTTCACTCAGCGAACCCAAGTAATCTTGTACGTTAAATCTCAAGCTTCAAATAACGCACCTTGACGTTCTTTGTTGCGTTGATATTATTCCATGTCTGTTCTTGGAAATTGATTTCTTCGGATAATGGTAACCACTTTTTACCATCTGTACTACCGAATATCTTAACAGATTTCGTGTAATATTCGAATCCGGTGAGGATATACATACCAATCTTTAAGCCTTTTACGGTTGTGGCACGTTTCAAATCAATAGACAAGGTGGTTGTTCCTTCAGGCATATAGCCATATTGATTGGTTACGCCATCAGTGAGATTATCAATCGAACCATATTGCAATGGATTTGAAAGTGATAGGGTGAAGTCTTCACTTGGAATCTCTGTACCAGATGGACTGGTTGAAGAATGAGCGAAAGCGATGTCAACTACATTGATAGGAATCAGTATTTCTCCGCCTGAAATGTAGTGTTTCTTACCCTCTTTATCATAGAATATGGCGCGCATTGGTAGCACATATTCACCTGCTTTGGTGAATTTCTCAGCGTGTTGCAATTCTATTGTAGCCTGAATTTCTTGCTGTCCTTTGGCATTTTCCTTTGTAGTGACAGTAATACCTTCAGGAGCTAACTCCTTGTTGCCATCGCTCTTGAAGATTGAATTGTCGCGTTCCAGTCCTACTTTGCAGTCTTGATCGATTGCTTTCTCTATGGCAAAATCCACATAGAGAGTGTTGGTTGAGGAATAAGTATTGCCAGATGAAGCCATTTTTACCGAAGCTCCATCACCTTCTAAGGCTACTATCCACTGCTCCTTTGGGTTGATGAGAATGTAGGCATAGTCTTGATGAGTGCCTGTTGGGCTTTTTAACTCATCGTTTGTCGGGTGTGATGCGTACTGGAACTACTGTGGGACTATCCATCTTCTTGAGGCCATTCACAGTGATAGGGATGTTGAGTTGAGTCAACTCTTTGCTAATTTCAAAGATTCCTTTATTAGGGAGTGTCACCTGATCAGCTGTGGCTACCTTGTAATCCTTATAGGTAGTAGTCAACAACGGAGCATCGGCAGCGAAGGCAACCTGTACAGTTGTGGCATTCTTTAGATTGCGACTGATGTTTGCTGTGAATGTAAATGTGTGGCTATCTTGGCCCGTAGAGATACCAGCCGCAAAAATCGTTATCATACTTCTGCGTAGTAGAAGCGAAGCTAATGAGGTTGTTGCGTGGGTCTGAACCATGGAAATAACCTAGCTATATCGTATTCACCATCGTAATTATAGTCGTGACTACAGCCCGTGAAGGCTGTAGCTGCGAGTGCTAATGCGATAATATATATGTTATTTTTTTCATATTATTTCGTTTAATAATGAGCTTATTCGGGAACTTTTCATCATTCCAATTGATTAGGTTTTTGGTTATATTCTGTATCGTTAGTACCAGCTACATAAACCTTGATAGGGTAGTGGTTTTTCGATACATCCTTAACACCAACCTTTTTGTTCAATGGAGCATAGAACAAGAGATTAGGGTTATCAGGAGTCTCTATGTATAAGTTGTCCATTACTTGGAAAGCAGAAAGTGCTTTGTCGTAAAGGCGAATCTCACGTACATAGCCTTCAAACGCACCCCAACTCATATTTAACTTGGTGAAAGTCTCAACCTTTGGCACGTCAAACTCATTGTCTAAGACGCCATTAATATAGCACTTTACGTGTTGACGGTTATATACCCATGCAATGTAGTACCATTTTCCTGGTTGCAATTTAGTCTTGGCGAAAGCCTTAGGGTCATCAGTTTCACCCACCTTCATTTGCAAAGCACCATCTGCAGTGACACGAGAGTAGAAGTCAGGTGACAATACTGCCTGGTTATCTTTATTGCGATCAAGTTTAATTGCGTATGACATTGTCCATTCTTTCAACCCCGTGTATGGTGTTGGGAAGGTTGTTTTAAGATAGAATCCTTGCTGACGCATTGAGGTAGTATAAAGTACTCGGTCGATGGCGAATATCTTTGTTGCGCTTGAACTCAATAGACGCGCACCCTCAGTAGATACTAACTTCACGGGGATTGCATATTTTGTAGAAGCATCAAGGTCGCTTCCGAGGGGCTTAACATTGATGTCTCATCGCACCATTTGCCACGTTACCAGCGCCAATCGTAAGTGTTTCGGCAGACAAGCTGTAATATTTTGCCGGCAGGAGTTTATAGTTTGTGCCATTGGCAGCATTGTAATCAGCGAGTGCTTGCTCATCGATTGCAAACTTTAATACAGCTTCATTGCTTAGCTTATTAGCCACACGAGCAGTGAAAGTGCCTTTTCCGCCATTGCCATCTACTGTGAGTTTACTTAGTGGAGTGACATCAGCTCCTTCAATATATGCGGCATTAGGTAACTTATTCTCATCGCCTACATTGTCATAATCGACATTAGAACACGACCAAGTAAGGCATGCTATTGAAGCGATTCCGAAGATCTTAAATATATGTTTCATGTTGTTTGTGTTTTATTATTTTACAGCTGGGTTCATCAACTGAATGCCTTTACGTAGGTATTTATATACAGGATTGGCTGCATAATCCTTCTCCATGTGGTAGCTTCCGATACCTCCCTTACGTCCTTTCAAAGGTTGCCATGTAGCCATTCCAAGGTAAGAAGGAACAGATTGACCATCACGTGTTGTGAAATTAACGCCACCTGTACCTGAATGGGCTTCGAAATTCTCTGTTACAATAAGCTTTTTTTGGCAATCTCTTCTTCTGTTTGTTTAGAAGAGAATTGAAGTACAAGTTGAGAGAAACGATTATCTAAGTCTGCATAAGAACTGCAGTCGTAGGCCTGAAGAATATAGTAGTTGAAATATAAGGCCATATCAGCAGAGAACCAATAAGGCTCACCATCAACGACGAGAAGTTTCTTACGACCTTCTTCTGTCTCGGCTTTCGGACCTATACGCTTACCCATTGTGCGAATAAAGAGATTCATACGATCATTCTTCCACATTTCTTTATTCGTGCGGAAAGGCTGAGGAATGTTAGGCTCTGCATCGAGATCGAAGCCATCTAAGTTATATTTGTAGATGGTATCACAAATGGCATTGGCATACTTTACAATGGAAGCATTGATCTTTTGCTCATCACCATCAACCCAACCCCAATACTTTTTGTTATAGGTTTCCCAAGACTCACCGGCTTTTTTTCGATGATTCTGGTTGGGCAGGGGTAACACCTTTACCAATATCAAAAAGCAAAGCGCAAGCCAAAAGCGCGTATGCCTTTCTCCTCTTTTTGCACGTTTTAAGTCTGCTTGTTGGGCTGCAGTCAGGTTTGAAAAAGCCATCCCACAACGAGACAAAAATCTGTGCTATCAGGTAGATTGTAGAGGCAACGTGATGCCGGACTCTCACCATTCCAGCCACCAAACCACCCGAAGGTGACTTGATGATCGGTATTCTTATATGCGCGAAGGTTGATTAAATAGTCTTTATACGCACGTGATTGAGCACTATCTGCATTAGCCAATAGCTTATCAATATTCTTGTTTTTCTACCTCAGTCCAGTCGCTACAACTTGTTGCAGTGAACAATAATGCGAGACAACCGAAAATAAAAATATTTCTTCATTTGAATTTCCTTTTAGGTTACTTAATCTTTTTATCCCACCAAACACGTGTAGCACCATTGTCTGCACCATTGAGTAATTGAACGGCTTTCTTTACGTTCTCCAAGTTCTTTACATACTCATCGTTAGAATATGGGATACGTGTTGGACGAAGATTACCATCAACATCACAATCGGTTGCTGTCAATACAGCTGGGAAAAATGTGAGGATAGCCTGTACGACGATACTCAGACCATGCTTCTTGTCCATCAGGATAGATAGCTAAGTATTTCTGAGTGATGATACGTTCAAGGTTGCGTTCGAAGTTGCTTGCACCTGTTTCCCACTTGATAGTGATAGTAGACGTAGCAGGAGTATCGTATTCAGGGTGCAGCGCATCAACGAAATTAGCAGGTACATTTGTGCTATTTGCAATGTATGTTGCTGCTTGTGAAGCGCTCAAATCATTTTCTTCAAACGAAGTTGTGATTCCTTTCTCATAGTAAGACTGAGCTGTTCCACCTCCCATATTCCATCCGCGAAGCGCACCTTCAGCACGAAGGAAGTAGACTTCTGAAGCCTTCATAATATAAATAGGTGTTGCATCTTCTACATTTAAGGATGAAGATTTCTCCTTATTCAAGTAATCATCTATGCTTGGGATATTCGTTCGGACCGCATAATAGTCTTCAATGCCATTATTCTTTGCCTTTACAAAATAGCTGGCGATACGTGGATCATTATATCCTTTGAGGTAAGATGAGATCTCAGCACCCATACGAACATCGTTATAACTGCCATTGATAATCACCAAAGGGTTACGGAGTGAGACGCCGGCTCCCTTAGATAATTTTGCAGCTTCTTTTGTATTTTCAATCACACCATAAGGATTTGTGAGGGCTTTTTCTGCATATTGCTTGGCCAATGTGGGGTTAGCATAGACTATACGCATCGCTAAACGCAGCATCAAAGAGTTCGCAAACTTACACCATTTAGTGTAATTGCCTCTCATAAATGATGTCGTATTTAGAGAAGACATCATGGCCACCATTAGCTAAAGTGTGTACGGCTTCGTCCAATTCCTTTAGCATTGCCTTGTAAACATCCTCTTGTGAATCGTATTCTGCATCAGTAGAACCTTCCTGACCTGCCTTAGAATAAGGAATAGGACCATACGTGTCAGCTGCCTTGTGCACTGCAGCTACCTTTATAATCTGGGCAACTGCGAAGCCCTCGGGGTCTGTTGTGGTGCGCTTTTTCACATCAAGCCAATTGCGGAAAGCATTACCTGCCATAACATTAAAGGTGTATTGGCTCCATGGTTTCAATGCAAAGCTTGGGAAACCTCTGCCTACCCACTTGTTTTGTGCTGGCGCCATATAGCCTATCCAGCATGCGCCGCCGAGGGTATATGGTATCTGATAGTCGTTGACATAATTCGTACCAGATGATCCCACAGGGAAGATTGTCTTCTCAAATGAGGTTACAAAGCCACCCACATTGAGGTTGTCTTGTTCCAATTGCTTCTCTGTTGGCTGACGATGATCGCGGTTAATATCAACAAAGTCTGCCTGGCACGAACTTAAAAAGCATAGTAGTTAGTGCCGATACATATAGAATTGAATTGATTTTTCGTTTCATAATCAAAGTTTGTTAGAAGTTGTTTCAAGCTGAAACCAAGGTTTCTCAAGCTTGCTGCACTAAAGTAATCGCTTCCTTGACCATAGGTTCCTGTTGAAGATGCAATTTCTGGGTCGAATGGAGCCTTGTTGTAAATCATCCAAAGGTTGTTAGCGATGAAACTAACGGTAACACTTGGCCAGCCTTGTCCAAGCAAGGTACGAGGCAAGGTGTAGCTAAGGCTGATGTTTTGTAAGCGTACATTCGTTGCATTATAATAATAGTAACCCATCAATTGCTGATTAGCAACCACCTCATAATATTTCTGTGGGTCAACTTTTACGCCGCCAGCAACTTCTACATAGCCACGGTCGCGAGCATCTGCAGTAGCTGTGATACTCCAAACTGGTCGAGAACGGCTTGTGTAGCAGAAGTAACAATGCCACCAAAGCGTGCGTTAATCAAGAATGAAAGGTTCAAACCTTTCCATGATACGCTGTTTCTCCAGCCCATATTAAAGTCTGGGTTGGTATTGCCAATCCTCAAACGTTCTCCATTGGGAAGGTCCATTGAAGACAGACTACCATCTGCACCAACAGCAATGGCACCTGTTGCATCGCGCTTCAACACTTTAGTGATGTAAACATCTCCCATGCTGTCGCCCTCGCGGATATAGCCACCACCAGCTGAAGTCTCTGTAAAGTTGATGACTTTTCCGTCAATTCCTGTGTGATAATTATGTACTAACTTCTTTACTTTATTCACATTTCGGCTGTAGATAAGACGTGATTCAAAGTCTACTCCGCCAAAGTTGTTGTTGTAAGCCAATGACATTTCTACACCTGAGTTAGCGATATCACCAGCTTGAATGTACATTCCTGTATAAGGAGATGTTGCTGAAAGTTCAGCAAGGAACGTCTGATTATAAGTATTTGAGTGGTACCATGTGAGGTCAAAGTTAAGCTTGTTTTCAAACATTCTCAAGTCTAAACCTAACTCAAATGAACGTGTTCGTTCTGCCTTAAAAGTCGTAGAAAGGTAATATTGTACGTGTAGAAGGAATACCATCTACGATAGGATAGGTAATGGTTCCACGCGTTACATCCACGATAGCGATCAGGAATTGGTGAACCAACTTCTGTAAGAACCTCTCACTTTCATGAAAGAGACAAACTCAGGAAGCTTTTGCCATCTTTGTAACGATAGCCGAAAGACCTACTGAAGGATAGAAGAATGAAGGCTCTTTTTGCATGCACAAGGAGTGAACTCCAGTCGTTTCTTCCCGTCATAGAAAGATACAACATGTCCTTCCATGAAAGCTCTGCACTGGCAAAGATGGCTGTATTACGTTTGCGGAACTCACTGTCTGTTGCTCTTGTATTAATGGGATCAAGCGCTGCAGAAGAGAATAAGTTTGGCACTTTTAATATCGGTCCGCCGAAACCTACACTGCTTGAACGATAGTCTTCAAGGCTCGCGCCGACGTTAGCTGTTAGGCGATAGTCCTTGCCGAAGCTTTTATCGAGATTAAACATCACATCCAAATAGGTCTGTTGGTCGCTTCCTTGTGAATGGTTATAAATGCCATTGCCATGTGTTCCGGGCATAAAGAAGGCCCTGACCACTTGCGTGAAAACGACTCTCTGACTCGCTGTTGGTGTTGTCAACACGCACACGTCCTGTCACGTTCAACCATGGAAGGATGTCATATTTCAAGCTACTCATGAACATATAACGCTTGCGTTGTACGGGAGTCATCATGTCATTAACGATGAAATAAGGGTTCTGAAGTTGCATTCCCTGGTCACCATAGGGGCCAATATTGGGTAGCAAGCTTGCGAGAAGCATCGTAACGCTTGTACAATTCGACTGCCGACCAATCGTTTCCACGTGGGAAAAGATAAACAGATGTCAACGGATTATAATATTCTCCGGGGCGATACATGTTCTGAGTGTTTTGAATGATGTAGCTACCATTAATGTCTATGCAGCTTATCATTGAGAAAGTCACTCGTATTGCGTACGGTGAAGTTGTAACGGTTATATTCGTTGTTGGGTAAGATACCCTGTTGCATCTCGTTGTTGCGACAGAGATATAGGTCTTGTTTGTCTTTGTTCCTGTCGTCAAAGTCAACGAATTGATGAAATTGTGGCCTGTGTTGAAGAAGTCTTTTGGCTGGAATGATGTTGGTGTTGCCAAGCGATCGCCCCAGCTATAGAATGAACCTGCCTTTATTTCCATAGGTGTTTTTGGAACTTAGGGCATAATGAAAGGATTAGAAAATTCCAAGCTACTTGAAACGGCAACCTTTACCTTTCCTTCTGTACCGCGCTTGGTATTGATCATGATAACACCATTGGCTGCAGCCGAACCATATAGAGCTGCTGATGAAGGACCAGTCAAAAACGTTGATACTTTCAATATCATCGGGGTTGATATCTGCTATTCCTTCTCCGCTGGGTTGACTTGAATAGCGACCTCCACCAATGTCACCTCCGTTCTTATTTAGCATTGGAACACCATCAATAACATAAAGAACGTTGTTGCCACCAGTAATAGATTTCGTACCGCGCATTACGACACGAGTCGGTCCTCCGACACCCGTTGTTGAGGCATTAATGTTAACTCCCGCTACGGCTCCATTCAAACTATTGACAAAGTTGACGTTCTTCACGTTCGTAAGCTGGTCTGCGCCAACCTTCTGAACGTTATAACTCAAGGCCTTTTCAGAGCGTTTGATACCCAAAGCGGTAACAACCACCTGGTCAATCGTGTGAGATTCGGGCTTTAAAGCAATGTTTAGGTCACCTGTTCCCGTAACTTTCACCTCCTGAGTAGCCATACCAATGTAGCTAATTTGAAGCGTTGCACCTTTGGGTACGCTTAAAATGAACTTGCCATCAATGTCTGTAGTGGTTCCATTGACACCGGTCTTGTTGTCTTTAACGCGTATCGTTGCACCGATAACAGGCTCACCTGCGTCGTCAACAACTGTTCCGTTTACCTTTACATCACCATTAGATTACTGTAGCTTCCAGCGTCTTTGATGTTGTAGTCTTTACCATTGAGCAATCAGATTCTTGCTGATGGCTTCAGCAGAAGAACCATGAGTTCCGGCAAAGGCTTCCAAAACAACAGCAAGACAAGAGGATACTACTGGGAGAATCTTTCCTTTTTCATTAGATTTTGTAAATTTAGTAACACTTAAAGTAGTGATAACCCCTCGCCAATGTAGGCAAGGGGCATCGTGTTATTTGTGTATAGTTATTATTATTTGCTTAATTTTAGGTTTCGGATGCAAATATAATACATTACTCTTAATAGCTTATCAACTATATACAACATTTTAACAAACATAAACAATAAAAGCGTATATATTTAGAATAAAACGTTAGTTTATAACAATAAAGCATTTAAAAAGTGTTAAAATACACAGTGTAACAATCCGAAGAAATAAGTGTTTTTATTTCGCAAAATCAATTTATAATTCAATGAATTAACATCAAATTAAAACATGACATAAATTCAAGTGTAATACTTCTGCAACTTTTTTATGTTTTGATTAAATAGAATTGGTGAATCGTTAACGACCTGTTTTTTTACTTGATTCATCTATAATGTCCTCATCATCTCCTTGCATTTTTAGAAAGGGTTCAACGCATATTGCATTACTTTCGCGTGTGACGGTTTAGTTAGGGTAGGGGAGTTCTTCGCCAATTCTTGACGATTAAAAGCATAAATCATGCTGAGTTGCACATGAGTAACATTCATTATTTTGGTTAATTTCATGGAGAAAAATACAATGATACCTGCTGCGTTGACAATGTTTACAATCCACTTCAGCGGATAAAATCAATGTTGTGGTTATTCATCTTTGCATAGATTATGATTTCACCCCTAACGATTGATAAAATAAGTTGAGGCAGATTATGGTGTAAAACATGGCACTTTATCGTGTAAAATGATGCAGATTGCCTGGCAATTTGCATCATATCATTTTGTCGTTCATAAGGGTTGAAAACATGAGGTGTGTGAGGATGAATCACCACAACAAAGCACTTATGGTGTTGGTGTGTATAGTTCATTATCGGATTGATGTTTATACACAATAAAAAAAATGGCTTCTGACATGCCCTCTAATAGTAAGAAGGCATGCAGAGCCATTAATATTGCGATTTATTTTCAGTTGAAAGTCGCTTTATCGGATATCCAACCGCTTAGATTTTATATTCAACAAAGGCTTCCATTGCCTCGTAACAAGCAAGTCCTAAGTCGTCATATAATTTAGCCGTTGCACGGTTTCTGTCTTCTGAACGCTGCCAGAACAGGCGCTCATCATTGCCCAAGAATGGTGCACTTTCCATCTGACTTTGATGCTTTAAGATTGAGATTCGCTTAGCACGAAGCTCTTCTGGGCTCATCGGTACACACATTTCGATGTTCTCTATCTCCCATTCTGCCCAGGCACCACGATACATCCACACCTTACATTCCTTCAACCAATCAGCCTTTGCCTCCTTTTCTAAGTCGAGAGCAGCAAGTACTGCATCGGTACATTTACGGTGTGCCAGTGGATCGGCCAAATCGCCAGCTACATAGATTTGGTTTGGCTTGATAGTAGAGATGAGTTTGCGAACAATCTCTACGTCTTTTTCGCCCATTGGGTACTTTCTATCTTGCCAGACTCATAGAAAGGCAAGTCAAGGAAATGCACATGATCAAGTGGAATCTGATTAAATGTGCTGGCAGTACGGGCTTCTCCGCGTCGGATTAGGCCTTTTATTGTACGCACATCAAGGCTATCGATGTCGCCTTCTTTCTTGTTTTGCAAGAAGTGTTTAATCTCTTTGTACTTAGACTTAATGACTTCGTCTTCTCCATTGCTAAAGAGTTGGTTGAAACCATTAATGAAATGCATGAAGCGTACTACCTCTTCATCACCCTACTGCGATATTACCTGAAGTCTCGTGATGCCACATGTACGTCGTGACCTTGCTGCACTAAGCGACGTAAAGTGCCTCCCATGGAGATGACATCATCATCAGGATGTGGTGAGAACACAATCACTTTCTTTGGGAATGGGTTTGCACGCTCAGGACGATATGTATCATCTGCGTTGGGCTTTCCACCCGCCAACCCGTGATTGTATGCTGAAGATCATTGAATATCTTAATGTTTGCATTGTAAGCAGAGCCATATAATGCCAACAACTCACTCAATCCATTCTCATTATAGTCCCTTATTGGTCAGCTTAAGAATAGGCTTTTTCGTGATTTTGGCAAAGCCAAACGAGGGCAGAACGAACGAGTTTATCTGTCCATTTGCATGAAGTCACAAGCCAAGGATGCTCAATTCGTGTCAGCTTTGAAGCCGCAGAGAGGTCTATAACGACATGAGCGTTGTTGTGAGTTTGTAGGAATGAGGCTGGAACGGCATCCGTAACCTTACCTTCAACAGTCTTTTTGATAATGTCAGCCTTTTCTTCTCCCCATGCAGTTACATAGATTCTGCGTGCCGAAAGAATTGTACTTACACCCATAGTGATAGAACATGGTGGCACAGACTCTTGCGAACCAAAGCTCATCTTCATCTCTTCACGTGATGTTTCGTCTATAAGAATAAGACGAGATGTTGTGGTTTGGCTGGAACCAGGCTCATTTGTCGCGATGTTTCCCATTCGACCGATACCCAAAAGGATAACATCTAAACCACCAAAGCTTTTGATGCGTTGCTCATAAAGATGGCAATATTCTTGTACATCGTTTTGATTGATAGTGCCATCTGGGGTATAAATGTTCTGAGAATCAATGTCGATATGGTCTAAGAACCTATCCTTCAGCTGATTGATACTGCGATTTAGGTTCTCAGGAGTCAATGGAAAATATCTAAGCGTTAAAGATGATAACGTTCTTAAAGCTTAGTTTGCCTGCCTTATGACGCTTAATGAGTTCTTGGAAGATTGGAGTCAGCGATGAACCAGAACCAACGGCCATGACATAATACTTTCCTTCCTGCTGCTTATGCTTTATTTCAGCCTCAAGTTGATTGACAATACTGACACTTCCTCTTCAATTGTCGGATAAATATCGGTTGGAACCTTCTCAAAACGTGTGATTTTCAGAACGTTCTACAGCTGTAGCGAGGGCGATAAAATGCTTCAGGTACTTTGTTAGTACTATCTGCGAACTTAGATTTAACTTCATTATAAGTTCTCCTTTTCTATGTTTTTGAAAGTATTTGTAAGTTTCAACAGTGAGCTTGTCTGTGGCAGCTTCATCGCAAACGATAATGCCGTGTTCATGCATTTGCAATGCACTGATAGTCCATTTCTGGGTGATTCCGCCCTCAACGGCAGCGCGAAGAGCTTCTGCTTTGTGGTGACCATTGACGAGAATCAACACTTCTTTTGCGTCCATTACAGTGCCGACGCCCACGGTTAAAGCGTGAGCAGGAACCTTTTCGGGGTCATTCTCGAAGAAACGAGAGTTCGCTATGCGTGTATCTGAAGTCAAAGTCTTGACGCGTGTACGTGAACGAAGTGATGAACCGGGTTCATTGAAGGCGATATGTCCGTCAGGTCCTATGCCGCCTCAAAAAGAGATCAATGCCTCCTGCCTCACGAATCATGTCCTCATAATGCTGACATTCGGCCTGCAAGTCTTTGGCATTACCATTCAATATATGGATATTCTCCTTCGGACAATCGATGTGTTTAAAGAGGTTTTCAGCCATAAAAGAATGATAACTCTGTGGATGTGACTCGGGAAGTCCTACATATTCATCCATGTTGAAAGTCACAACATTTTTGAAACTCACTCTTCCTTCCTTGTAGCCTTTATTAATTCTGCATACATTGCTTCTGGAGAAGAGCCTGTTGGCAAGCCAAGTACAAAAGGTTTTAGCATTACCTGAAGCTGCATTTATACGCTCAATAACATAGTTTGCAGCCCATTTCGACAACTGTTCATAGTTGGGTTCTATGATTAATCTCTATAACTTTTGGTTTTAATTTTATATGTTTGGGTTTAATATTTCACTATTATCATCCTATATTGTGATGCTTTTTGCATGAATGCATTGACTCAAGTCGTTGCCTCATTCTTTGCTTTTTTTCCGTTGTGTCGGGATAGCTAAAAGGTACAAACCACGTGATTAACAACGCGGGAATTGTACATATCAACACCATGATAAAGAAGTGTTGATAGCCTATTTTGTCGCAGATATAGCCACTAATCATACCTGGTAACATCACACCTAAATTCATTATGCCGCTGGCGAAAGCGTAGTGAGCCATCTGATGCTTACCCGGCGCAACCTGTTGCATCATGAACAACGTCAAGCCTACAAAGCCAAAGCCATATCCAAAGTATTCCATTACAATGCCACCCCTATTAACCACATACTGTTAGGGCTGATATAACGCCAAGAAAGTATAGGCAACGAATGGTATATTGAATACAAGCGCGAGCGAGAAAAGGCTCTTCTGAGCCCACGCCAAGCGATGTAATAGCCCGCGAGAATCGGAACCAATGACAAAAGCGGCTGCACCGAACGTGCCATAATATACTCCTATCTCTTGCTCGCTTAGCCCTAAACCTTGTGATATGCGTGGAGCTTTGAGGAAAAGTGGTACAATTTTTATCACGAATCCCTCGGCAAAGCGATACAAAATGATAAAACAAATATAATAAACGATATGCTTTTTCGTGAAGAAGTCAAGGAAAACTTTCAGCAATTCGTCCATAGACTTGCTAAGAGATGTAGGCTTTTCTCGCTATCTTCATTCGAATTAGGCAGTATTGCATAATGATATACACCCACAACAACCATGATTACGGCAATAATCAGCATGATAAACATCCACGCCTTTAGTCACTCCATAGTGCTTAATGAATGTACCGGCGAGATAAACTAACCCACCTGTTGCGGCAATTTTAGCGATATTGTAAAATGCTCCCCTGCCATCCTATCCAACGAGCTTGCTCATCTTTCGACAAAAACCGATATGTAAGTACCATCTGCAGCAATATCATGTGTGGCCCCACTCAATGCAATCACCGCAAAGATTGCTATCGTTATGGCAAAGAAACTCGGCAGTTTCAGCGCGAAAAGCTACCAATGCAAACAAGATGCCGGTTAGGATTTGAGTCAATACAACAAAAGAACTTCTTGGTCTTATATATCTCTAAGAACGGACTCTATAATGGCTTTTAAAGTCCATGGAAACATAATCAATGAAGTCCAAAATGTGATTAATCCATCCGAAACACCCATCCCTTTATACATCAAAGCGGTAACCATGTTGAGCACAACATAGGGCATTCCCATTGCAAAAATATAGCGTAGGAACCCACGATATTAGACTATGTTTCTTCTGTTCTGATGTTACTTGTTGCTTTTATTCTTAGAGTTTAGTTGCATTTAAATGTTAGAATTATGATTAAAAAGGCCCTCAAAGATACACATTAAAACCGCAAACAGAACTACATTTAACTTTTTATTTACCTCGTTAAACGCATGCACTCTCCCCACCACTAACTGCATTTCGTGCCTGGTCTGCCTCTTTTCATTTCTCTATGCACAACTATGTGGCTACTCTCCAGCCCCATTTGTCGACATAAAGGCGTGCTTTTTAAAAAGATAATTGTTTGGTAAATTCAACATAAACTCCTATATTTGCAGCATAATATCTAACGAAATTAGCAAAATTATTACTATCCAAATCTATGAAAACGAACACTCGTTCACAGTTTCTTAAATATGCTTTGGCAACCTCATCAATGTTGTTTGCCCTTGCAAATCCATTGACATCGCAGGCTCAAGAGCACAACTTTGTTCTTATAAATCCTACGGATTCTCCCTGCCGACATCGTTAAAAAAAGGCGGCTCATGTGACTCCTTCTGCGCGCCAATTCAAAATGGCAACGCCAGGAACTTACAGCCTTTCTACACTTCGGAATGAACACTTTTACCAACAGAGAGTGGGGAGATGGTAAAGAAAATGAAGCAATTTTCAACCCAACGGCACTTGATGCAGACCAATGGATACGTGAGTTGAAGGCTGCCGGCTTTAAGTGTGCCATCCTAACTTGTAAGCATCACGACGGCTTTTTGCCTTTGGCCATCGGCTTATACGACTCATAGTGTGAAACAATCTCCATGGAAAAATGGCATGGGGGATGTCGTTCGAGCCGTGAGCGATGCCTGTCGGAAGTATGGAAATGGACTTCGGCGTTTATCTTTCTCCATGGGATCGCAACTCAAAACTATACGGAACAGAGGCTTATAACGACTATTTTGTCAACCAACTCACCGAGCTTTTTGACGCATTATGGCAAGGTAAGTGAGGTGTGGTTTGATGGTGCTTGTGGAGAAGGACCTAACGGAAAGAAACAAGAATACGACTTCGTTCGCTGGTATAAGCTTATCCGTCGTCTCCAACCTGAAGCCGTTATAGCTGTCATGGGGCCTGATGTGAGATGGGTAGGAACCGAGAGTGGGCGTGGGACGTACAATGGAATGGAGTGTTGTTCCAAGAGAAAACCTCGACCAAAATGCCATTGCTGCCAACTCACAGAAAGAGGTTTTGGCTCAACCAACGGGTGACATGATGGGACAAGATCTTGGTAGTCGTGCAGTCATTGCTAAGGCTAAGTCGCTCGTTTGGTATCCCGCTGAGATAGATGTATCTATCCGTCCCGGCTGGTTTTACCACGAAACAGAAGACCATAAGGTTAAAAACAGCAAAAGAGTTGATGAACATTTATTTCACGTCTGTAGGCATGAATGGCGTTCTTTTGCTTAATATTCCACCAAACAAAGAGGGTAAATTGAGTGAGAAAGACGTTGAAAGTCTGCGTGCTTTCCGTCGTTTATATGATGAAACCTTTACACATAACCTGCTTTCCAAGGCTAAAGTGACTTGCAATTTGACACAGGGTAAACCTCGTTTTGTTGTAGATGGCAACTACAATACTTCGGTTTTGCCCGACACAAAAGGCTGGAAAGGCTGTATTTACGTTCCAATTTAAGAAGCCAACTACATTCAATGTGCTTTCTGTTCAGGAGGATATTCGCAAGGGACAACGTGTAGAAGCCTTCACACTTGAAGTGAAAAACCAACACGGAACATGGCAGAAAGTCACCGAAGGAACGACAATTGGGCATAAACGTCTATTGAAATTCCCTAACGAAACGGCAAGCGAAGTGAGACTCACTATTAGTGAGATGCGCGCTGTTCCTGCCATTTCGGAAATCGGACTCTATCAACTGAAAGAATAAGGTCATTCACCTATTTATATAGGTGGCGTGTCAACTGACCGCCAAATTTGGCAATTAGCGAGACCACAAGCGTGGCATGAGCTGGCACAACAACGCGTTAGCGCACAAAGAGGCTAACGAATTGTTGTGCCATTTCTTATTTATCATTTGTGACATTGTGTTGAATGGAGAAATGGCTCAATTCCCTTAAAGAGGTTTATACCGCCAGTTATAAACCTATGGAATGCTATGTATCCCAAGCTTATTTGTGGAGCATAGTGCAAAAGGTTACGGCTTATAACTTGCTTTCAATCAAAGCATTACATCATCAGATAGGTGTCAAGTTGTAAAACATAACAAAAACACCTTGCAATCTGCATCATTTTACCTCGCAATCTGCCTCATTTTAATACCTGAAATGTATCTAATTACACAGTCATTTATGCTATTCTACATCATGATTTAATGGTGCCTTATAAGCAAAAAGTATAAAACTAATGGTATTATTCCCTATGTAATAGATAGGGGTTTTAGTATTTATCGAAGTTGCAACGCTGTAAGCGTTGTACTTTTTGATAGCCCAGGGCTGACAAGCGAAAGCGTAGTCAACCCTGGGTCGTTTGCCGTGAGTGGCAACAACGCTGTAGGCGTTGTACCTTTTATTCCTCAATATTTTATCACGGCATTCCAAACAGAAAACGTACAACACCTACGGCGTTGACCTCCATACTACACGCATAACCCAGGGTAGGCTGATGCCAACCCCTGGGCTATCAAAGGTACAACGCCTACAGCGTTGAACTGCAATTACGTGACAATCTCCATCATTTTTTACATGATAAACAGCGTCATTTTAATACCTAAAGTGCCATGTTTTGCGCCATGATTTAATCGAGAATAAGGGTTCATGCCTGATGTCAGCGCATGAGTTGTTAACTTTTGCTTTGCTGATCAAGGCATGAACCCCTATGATTAGAATGTTATGAAAACTTGGTTAGCTTATAAAAACGTTATTTCTCCAAAGAAATCAGGACGATGGAAGTCGGGTTTTGCAATGTCAATTGGGTTCCATGAGAGGAAATGTGCACGCTTAGTTTTGTCTCCACACTTATAGAAGTTGGCGCGCATTGACTTGTTTGATAGTTCCGTGAGCTTGTGTTTAAAGAACGAATCAACAGGAACGACAATGGCAAGTTCCCAAGTTTGCGGTTCGTTTCTTATGCCAAAAGGCTTTCGTCCGAGTGTTGTCCAGCGGTCAATCGCTTGAAGAATAGCGGTCGGAGCAGGTGTTCTGTTCTCTCTCGACTTACCATTGCAGAGCAAAACTGTACCGATGCAGTTTGTCTCTATATTGTAATAGCCTTCTTTTCGTCAGGGACTAACGAAGAATTCACAGCAGGAATCCTCCCACACATGACCGAGATCTTCGCCCGCTTCGGCCCGCACACTGTCTTCATTCACACGATAATGAATCATGATAGCATTGCCTTTGTGCGCTATTCCAAATTCAACGTTTGGACAATAAGGGTATTCTTCGGGCCAATCTATAGTGTCAATGTTATGATATTCAACATCAAAGGTCTTGAACAATGATGGGATTTCTTCAGCCTTTACTTGCTGAATATTCAGTCGTTTTACTTCAATCTTTTTCATTTTACAACGATTTTATATGCACGTCTCCTGCCTTTTATGCAGCAGTTGAGCATGATTCGTGAATAAAGCAATGGGCGTTGAAGATGCTATGGATATGAAAGTATCGTGTTTGTAGCCTGCAACGCCATTGCACTTATAGGCTAAACTATGGTCTGTCCGCTGGTTTTACACCAAACTTTGAAGGCTTGTTGCCCATGAAAAACTCTAAGGTTCCACCACGAACAATGTCTTTAAAGTCGATGTATGAACGCGAATAAGGCTTTCCATTGAGTTTAACACTCTGGATATACATATTCTCTTTGCTGTTGTTATGTGCGATAATGCGGAACATTTTGCCTTTACCTACGTTCATAGTTGCCTCATCAAATAGTGGCGAACCAAAGACATAACGACCTCCAGCGGGTTCAACCTCGTAGAAACCTAGGAAGAAAGCACATACCATGCAGACATTTGACCCGACATCTTCGTTACCACTCAGGCCGTCGAAATCGTCATGATACATCGTGCTTAGCACCTCGCGAACGCGTGAAGCGGTTTTCCACGGCTGACCAGCATAGTCATAAAGGTAGATAATATGATGGCTTGGTTCGTTCCCATGAGCATATTGTCCAATCAAACCAGATATATCTGGTGAGGCATCCTTACCCATATCACCTTGCACAATGAATAGAGAGTCGAGCTTGTTTGTAAAGGGTTTGTCGCCACCGAAAGCCGAAATGAGTCCTCGAACGTCATGAGGAACGAGCCAAATGTACTGCCATGCCGTGCCCTCTGTATAGTCGTCAGCGCGGTGAATGGCTTTTCAAAGGGGTTGAAAGGGTGCGGAATTGTCCCTTCGAATCAATGGCACGCATGAACTTTGACTGCTTATCGAAGTAGTAATCTCGGTAAGCTTGGCTTCGTTTTTAGAAAGTACTTATAATCCTTTTCGTCTTTTAACACCTTGGCTAATCGGGCAATGCTGCCGTCAGCTAAGGCATATTCTAAGCCCTTTGCAACCGTTTCATTGGTTGGATCAAGGTCATAAGGAAGATAACCATACTTTTTAATCAAGTCCAAAACCACGGTCTCCATTGAGTTGAGTCTTTTTAGCGGCTTCCAAAACTGCATGCTTATCCACGTCAAAAACCTTTCAAAGCGATGTCTCACAATGACTGGAACTCCGGGGTTACCTACCATGCAATCAGTCTCATTTCCCTCAAGAAACCACACGGGAAGACGGCCTTGTTGTTTCGCAATATGAAGCATAGTCTGGGCTATGTCGCGTTGTTTCTCGGGATGAATCAACGTCATCAAGGGGTGAGCGGCACGGTAAGTGTCCCACAAAGAGAATGTAGTGTAGGGGGTAAAGTCACCGTGATGAGTTTGTCCATCGGCTCCTCTGTACTCGCCGTTCACGTCATTGAACACCGAAGGTGCAATCATTGTGTGATACAAACTCGTATAGAAGATACGCTTATCTGTCGTGTATTGGTCTCTATATCAATCTTAGCGAGCTCCTTGTTCCATGCATCTTTCGCTGCTGTTACTATGGCGTTGAAGTCCCAACTCGGTGATTCTTGCTGAAGATTCTTGCGGGCATTGTCGATGCTTACACTCGAAAATACCCACCTTTTACCATGAGTGGTTGGCCGGTAGCTTGAAACGAAAGTACACTCAACGAGTCTCCTTCTTGCTCCTGATGGGTAATGGGTTGTGAGAACTCGGCTACGAAAAAGACGCGTTGATCCTTAGCCCAACCCTTGGAAAAGCGTGTTCCTATGATGGTGTTTTTGACCCTCTTGTTTCATCGAACAGTCTGTCATCTTGTCCCATCCAATACCTTGTGAGAGGTTGAGAACTACGTATTCCTGACGCACATCAGCTGGAAACGTGTAACGATGGAAGGCAGTACGTGGTGTAGCGGTAAGCTCAACACGCACTCCATTGGCCATAGTTACCGCGTAATATCCCGGTGTTGCATACTCTGCACGATGTGAAAAACTTCACCTCACGCGTATCAGATTTCGTCACAGGTAGAAGCCCAATGTCTCCTAAATCGCCTATACCCGTGCCGCTAAGGTGCATCTGTCCGAAGCCAACAAGAATCGAATCACTGTAATGATAGCCTGAACACCAGTCCCAACCCTGCGTCTTTTGTGTCGGACCGGCTTGGATATGACCAAACGGAACGTTAGCACTGAGGAACACATGTCCGTGACCTCCCGTGCCAATAAAGGGGTTAACGTATTGTGTGTAGTCATGCATCGTTGGCTGAGTTGCCGCTTGTAGGCCTGCACATACAGCGAGTGGGAGCATCAATCCCAATAGTTTTTGTTTCATATCGAATATCATTTAGTTGTTGTTTTCTATTTCTTTTTTCTGCTGTTCTTTTTGAATCGTTTTTCTGAAATGTCTCATTTTGCCAAGCAAAACACATCATATTAGCGGGTGAAATGCGTCATCTTATGCTGTGAAATGCCTCATTTTGCATCGTAAAACAAGCCACTTTGATAAGTTGTTGATTCCTAATGATTTATCTGTGTGATTTCATTCCGTCAAACAAACCGGACCTCTTTTCACTATCTTGTACTGTGTCTTCGTCTTTTGTTTCCCTGCAACGAGGTCTTTAAGTGGGATGGCTTGGAAGGTCATCTGTGCCACACTGCTTTCATAAAAGAATGCCAACCGTCTCACGATCTATCATGGTTAGGCAGCTATATCCCCAGCCATAACCATCATCCAAGAGTACTTGATGAGCACAATCCCATGTTTTTTTCCATCGTCAAAACTTAACTTAATGGTGATATTTTTGCGTTCTTTGGGGTCATTAGGATTAGCAAACAACAAGATGTTCTTACCGAGAACATTGTCTTTTTGCACGTACACTGATGAGGCTTCCCATGCAGATTGGTTCCTGCAAAGCCTTGATATTAGAAGGATGTTCAATCCAAGTTTGCCCTAAATCTCGCGTGGTATAGACGGCTCTTCCCCTCCGCTTTGGTTTCGCATGTTAAGCATTAGCTCGCCATTCGGTAGTTCTGCCACCTGCGCTTCTGTCGTGTTATTGCATGCCGGCGAAGAGATGGCCCAGCTTTCTCCATGGTCTTTGCTGTACATGATACCTGCATGAGGCACTCGATTCTTATCAATAAACTGCATGGCAAATACAAGTGTGCCGTCTTTACAAGTGATTCCACGGCCCGGTCCTTGGAAGAAGAAGAACCATTCTGGCTGTTTCAATTTCGCCGTTAGATTGATTGGAGCCGACCAAGTGCGTCCATCGTCGGTGCTCTTTTGTCATGACTAATTGGGCTGTTTTGGTGCTATCCATGCCGGGTTGTGAGTTTACCCACGCCCTCTGATTACCCATTCCATGAGCCCAAGCGGCTACAATCCAGATGTTGTTATTGGTGTTATCCACAAGGATTGCAGGGTCTCCAACGCCATTTTGGGCTGCAGGCAGACCGCCAGTCTCCCAAAAGCCAGCGGCAATCGCATGGCTTCCCACGTTGTTCCGCCGTCAGTGCTGCGACTAAGACCTACATCTATGTGCTCTTGTAGGGTCGACACTGCTGTTATATCTCGCATCATATACGCCGAGAAGTGTACCTTTTGTTGGTTGTCACTAAACCTGGAATGCGATATGCAGAGACGTTATCGTCGCCGGCATGTCTAACCCCTATGCCCATTCTTCGATTCATATCCAAAGCCGAAGTGTAGACAATCGGCAGTGTCTTTCCATCTGCTTTAGCCTGTGAAATCATGGCATTCAACCTTGCTTTTATAGGCACATTGGGTTTGCATTTCGATACTAACCCAGAAGTAGTTTACACCCGGAAAGAGGGATTGTTGGGCTTGTAAGGTGAAGCGATGTGTGGTGGGTTGAAGTTTGCTTTTTCAGCACAACATAAGACGGAATGGCTTGCAAGGTCTTGCCAGGAGTAAAGTTTGTGATATAATCTACAGGCGCAAAAACGTTTCTGTTTGCTGTATTGTTGGGCCTCAGTTCCACCATAATATAACTTAACGGCTTTTCACATATTGAAGCGGAAGCCTATCATCGAAGCATAGTTCGATGTCATCTAATCGCTTCGTTTCTGTGGCATCGAGTCGCATTAACAATAGAATGTTGTCATGACGCTCTATTAATATGGGCACCTGTGGTTGCTTAATAAATAAGGTGTCGGCTGCTTTTTGCATGGAAACTGCAGAGCAAGAGCAATGCAAAAGAAGTTTTTCATTTATAATTTATTTTCTATTAATCATGATTTCGTCAATGAATAGCCAGCTATCTGGTTCATGAAGTTCAGCCTTTATATGCACATAGCGGCCCTTAGCCAGTCCTTTCCAGTGATAAGGATAGATGAGATAGCCTCCTGTTGGTTGGATATCACAACGTGTTTTGTCAACTTTTGGTGAAGTTTTTTTCCCGTCATTCGATACCTCAATTTCTACTGAAGAAGGGTATAAATCACGCTTGCTGGCTGTTGCATAAAAATTGATTTGGACGTCCTTTTATGTCTGTAATCTTCTCCATATCTATAATGACATCCACGCCCTTTGGGTCTATAAAGCCTTGCCATTTGCCTTCAGTATATCCCCAGTTTCCACCGATACCATTCGTCAAAGTGTTATCTCCTTCGGCACGATATTGGGGTGCATAGTGACTCAGAGTAAGTCACTTTCTTATGCAAGGCCTCATGATTCATGCCCGAACGGAACTCTTCTCTGTCCCCTTTTTCATGTGCTAAGTCGAAGGGATGATAGCCTTTTTGTTTCAAGAAGTCAATGGCATGGAGGGCCCGTTTGCGGAAGTTGGCATAGTCTTTTGGTCCACTTGTCCATCCAATCTCAGCCAAAGCAAGCGCTCGGGGATAAATCATGTATTCGAGATGTTCGGCAGTTGGGATGTATTCTGTCCATGCATTACCTTGCAATCCCTCTATGTTTGCCTCAGTTTCTGGCGTCTTACAGCTGTCGGGAAGAGGCTCATAACTGTATGTTTTCTCAAGCGTTACGTAGCCACCTTGTGCCCGTGGCTGTGTCATAGGTGCGTCCTGATAGTGGTCAAGATAACAAAAAGGCGCCGGGAGTCATTACAACTGGGTGACCCTTTTGAGCGGCTTCGAGACCTGCTTTGAATCCTCTCCACGACATGACAGCAGCATTTGGTGCGAGCTTTCCTTCCATAATTTCATCCCATCCCATGAGTTTTCTGCCATGATGGTTAAGGAATTGCTCTATCTTCTCAGTGAAAATGACCTTGTAGTTCGGCTGTTGTCTTGAGCCCGTTAGCTTGCATTTCGCGTTTACAATCAGGGCAAGTAGCCCAGGTTTTGCGTTCGGCTTCGTCGCCACCGATATGGATATACGTTGAAGGGAATAGCGACATAACCTCTGTAAGCACATCTTCTAAGAAACGATATGTGCTATCTTTGCCCACACAAAGGTCGGACTGACCATGCACTTTGCCTTCACATGCCAGCTCAGGATAGGCCCATAACACTTCATTACTATGCCCGGGCATCTCTATTTCGGGAATAACTGTGATGTGACGGGCAGCAGCAGAGGCCACCAAATCACGCACTTCGTCTTGTGTATAATATCCTCCGTAAGCACCGGGAGTATCTTTATGGCAGAACTTTCGGTCGCCATCGTTCCACCATTTCTGCCAATCCTCCTGCGTTCTATAGGCAGTTTCGGAGGTCAATCGAGGGTATTTCTTACTTTCTAAGCGCCATCCTCCGCCATCAACTAAGTGCCAATGGAAGCGATCGAACTTGTAATAAGCCATTGCATCGATTTGTTTTTGAGCACATCTATAGGGAAGAAGTGGCGAGAACAATCGATCATAATGCCTCGGTAGGCGTATTTTTGGCTGGTCGGTAATATCTACATAGGGCAGCTTTCCATGGTCTTCAAGTTGTCGAAGCGTTTGAAGTCCATAGAAAAGTCCCATAGATGTTGGCGCTTTTATGGTGACTCCATGACGTGAAACCTTAAGCGTATAGCCTTGAAGTCTTGCATTGTCTGAGGCTAAACGTGCCTGTTGGGCGTTTCCTGTGCATATAAGTTGAAGGTAACCTCCTGCATCTTTGTGCGCAGAATGTAGTTTTTAGAATTTAATTTGAGGTTTTTCGTCTGAGGAATAAAAGGCTTTTAGTGGTGCAAACTCTTTTTCGTTGAGGTTTGACATGACGCCTTTCAACTGACTGATTGCCAGTGTTCCTTCAGTTTTTACGATGCTTTGAGGCTTTGGAATGAGGTTTTTGTGCATGACCGCTCAAGCTGAGACATGCTGTCAATAGAGCGGTAATACCAAGGATTGTGATTTTTTTCATTTCATCAAGGGATAACAATGTGTGGCATTCTTTGATTCGAATGCCACGACGAAAAACATTTATTTTAATGTGAATTTCAATACACCTGCCTTCACCAAGTCACTGTGACTGATGCGATAGTTGTGCCAAGGCTTGCCATCAACTTCCATCTTTTCAATGCGAACGGCATTGGGATTGCTTCGCTTAGTCTCAATAATGAGCTTGTCTTTTTCCCCATTGTTTGGGAATCAAGATGCAGCGTAATCTTGTCAAATACAGGTGAAGTGAGGGGTGTAAGCTGGCTCTCCCGGGCAATCAGGATAAAAGCCAATCATGCTAAAAATGGCCCAAGCTGACATGGTACCTGTGTCATCATTGCCCGGAAGTCCTTCGGGATTGTTCTTAAAGTAGGCTTTTAAGAAGCTTGTGAGTCAATACTTGTGTGCGCCACTCTTCACCCTTAAAGTAAGAGAAAAGATAAGGATATGCGATGTTAGGGTTCGTTGGTTGGGTCATAGTTTCCACGGTCAAAAACCGATTGAAGCTGGCTCAATGAAGCGCTCTTTTACCGCCCATCAGCTTGGCCAATCCATAGATATCATGAGGTACATAGAACGTATAGTTCGAGGCATTTCCCTCATGGAAGCCCGGAGAAGGCTCCCAATTGGCTCCTTGAAGCGGATTAAACGGCTTTGTAAAACTTACCATTCGGTGTGATAGGTCGTAGCATATTGAACTCTTTACTAAAGTAGTTACGGTATCCTAACGACCTTTTATAGAAGAGTTTTGCATCTTCTTTATGGCCCAAAAGCCTTGGCAAAGGCAGAGACAAAGCGTTATCAGCAATATAATATTCTAAGGCATGTGACACTGAATTATCAAAGGAATCACGCAGTGAAATGTATCCTTTCGCCATGTATTCATTGTTATCTGGGCGCAAAGGATTATGCTTTTTCGTCAGTAGTTGCACCCTTTTTCATTGCTGTATAGGCTTTGTTGATGTCATAACCCCGTAGTCCTTTTCAACCAACAATCAACGATAACAGGAATCGAAGGGTCTCCTTCCATCGTGTAAGTCTCACGTCCATACAACTCCCATTTAGGCAACCAACCGCATTCATCGTACATACTGATCATGGTTTTAACCATATCTCGTTGCCTGTTTGGATAGAGAAGGGTCATCAGTTGATGTAGGTTTCGGTAGGTATCCCATAGAGAAAATACTGTATATCGATTGCCTTCGTGTTGCTTTAAGACCTTATTGCTCTCCATAGCAGGGTAATCTCCGTTGACATCTTGAAGGATATTAGGGTGTATAAGCGTATGATAGAGCGCCGTATAGAATATTGTTTGCTCGTCTTTTGTACCCCTTCAACTTCTATTTGCTTAAGATCGGTGTTCCATTTCTGGCGTGCTTCTTGTGCAATGGCATTGAAATCCTTTCCTTTTTGCTCTGCATTCAGGTTCTCACGAGCATTGGCTATGCTCACAAAAGATACGCCAATCTGCACTTCAACGACTTCATTCTCTTTAGTATTAAAGTTTAAGTATACGCCAATATCATCGCCTGCAATCTCTTTTTGATAAGCCGTGTAGAGCTTAAATGTGCCTCTATCGGGGAAACCATTCAGCCTGATTGTCTGGCCTTTCGCGTTGTTTCTTCCAGTAACCCATACTTTCTGGCACCTTATTTACACGCATTACGAAATAGATTGGAAACACTGCTTGCGCATAATAGCAAAAAGGCGCCTTGCAGTTTAAAAGCCTTCATACTCCGTCGGACTAACCTGTTTTAACCATTGCTCCCGATTCTTTCGTGAGCCCTTCTCCTAAGTTTAATAAGATGTGTGACTCTCCTTTAGGGAACGTAAAGCGTTCACAAGCGGTGCGAAGTGTGGCTGTAACTTCTGTCTTTACGCCGTGTTTCAAAAGGAAATTGCTGTAATATCCGGGGCGAGCTACTTCATCTTTATACCTACTTCCATAGTCGTGGAAGTCTACATTGAGCTTACCGGTCGTGGGCATCAATAGTAATGAGCCCATATCGGGACAGCCAACACCACTCAAGTTGACATGAGAATAGCCTGTAAAGAATATGTTATGATATTCATAAGGGGTTGACCACCAGCGTGAATCTTTATCATATTTATTCTCGTTGGAACCCATAACATTAAATGGAACGACTGACATCAGACCATTGGGACATATCGCTCCGGGGTTGGTTGTGCCGAAATTAGACGTTCCAATGAAGGTGTTTACCAAGTCAACAGGTTCAACTTTCTGGGGTCTGAGCAGCCTTCATGGTGCCCAAACTGCATGCCATACACAAGGCAAGGATGAGGTTTCTCTTCATAATGAAATTGGTTAGTAGCTGAAAGCTGTATGCTTTTTCAGTTGCAAAAAAAGTATTGCTTGCATGATTCGTGCATACAAATTGTCCGATCGTTCATCATCAACAATGATGCAATGTGTTTATTTCGTAGTGTAATCAAATTAGGGAATACATGACTTCTACATTCAAAGTCGCTCATCATGGGCTACTGTTTAAGCCATGTATTCCCCTTGTTTGCTGTTGAAAACCAAACAGATTTTGTTTTGTTCTCAGCCTTTAAGCTTTGATATTGTTCTGTTTTATGTAGTCAACGAGCTCTCGAATATAGCCAAATGCCAGTCCAACCACAGTGTCGGCTGCACCATAATATACGGCCACACGCTTGTCATCGTGGAGTGCTGCACATGGAAATACAACGTTAGGAACGTCACCTCGCAACTCATAAGGTGCGTTTGGAGCTAATAAATAAGGTTGAGTGCGGTAGAGAACTTTATCTGGTTGTTCTCTGTCTAATATGGCGGCACCCATTGAATAGCGGTATCCGTTGCAGGTGTTAATAACTCCATGGTAGAACAATAGCCAGCCTTCATCGACTAAGAAGGGTACAGGACCGGCACCAATCTTTGTACATTGCCATGCACTTTGAGGGAAAGGAGTCGGTGACATCACGCAGCGATGCTCACCCCAATACTTCATATCAGGACTGAAACTGAGGTAGATGTCGCCGAAAGGTGTGTGTCCATTGTCGCTGGGGCGGCTCAAAAGGCATACTTTCCATTGATTTTCTCAGGGAAAAGCACACCATTTCGATTGAATGGAAGAAAGGCATTCTCACACTGATAGAAGGTCTTGAAGTCGAAAGTATAGCCAATTCCTATCGTAGGTCCATGGTAACCATTGCACCAAGTAATCCAATAACGGTCCTCAATCCATGTTACTCGCGGGTCATATTTATATTCTGACTCAATCATGTCAGTGTTTCCAGCTTCAAAAACGATAGGATCTTCGTTGATTTTTCCAATGGATTCCATCATCACTGAAGCCTGCAAAAATGTTCATTTGCACAGCTTTTGTTGTCACAACGGAACACTCCTGCAAAGCCGTTTTCAAACGGAACGACAGCACTATTGAATATACTGTTCGAACAAGGAATATCATATCGGTTGATGATGGGGTTCTGACTATACCGCCACATCACATCTTTGCAGTCTTGAGGGCGGTCTTCCCAAGGCAAAAATCTCATTTAAGTTTCTCATTATATAATTGTTTTCTCGTTTTTAGTTCTGTGAGTTTTATCGCATAGAATCAGTAAACAAAGATAACTCTTTTCTGGGACATATAACGTGATTTATTAAATATTAATCCGTGAAAACAATTCTTAACGCGCATTGTTCTCGTTAAACAATATCCTACGTAATTATTTTTAACGTGAATTCGACGAATTCACGTTAAAATGGATGATTTCATTGTTTATATTTATCAATATTCTTTGTCCACGGCAATGCTTTCCCATTAGAAAAAGATTGCCAAATATTATTTACATCAAATGTTTTTAAGATTAGATAATCGACAATCTGATGCAAATAAAAGAAAGTCTTTTTGTGTCTTAAAAGCCATAAATCCTATTCTCATTAGCATTAATAATAAACCATGCTTCTTTGACTGGCTGTCCGGAAACTATCGGTTCTCCTTTACAATATAATAATATATACGGAGGATATACGCCCACTCTCTTAACATCGCTCGGTCCCTGTATATTTTGAATAGTTGTCGGAGGAATTTTTGTATCTACAATCCACTGGACATTATCGGTGCACGTTACTTCGAAAGGTTTAATTAGAGGTATCCTCATGTAATCCCAACCTGAAGTCCTTGTATAAAAAAATCCTCTTTGCTATCTTTTTCTGTTATTTGTATTTGTACAACAACAAAAAGAGTACAAAGGAGAGATACATTATTAATTTCATTTTTTTATTTGCCATTTTTGCTTCTATTGTTATTTTGTCATTACCGGTTGTGTAATTTCAACTGTGTCAAGGCTCTAATCCTTCATATTTTACCTCATTTGGATGACACGATTTTTTTAATCGTGCCAGTCAGATGAGGAATCTTCCTTCCGAGACAAAGTTACATAATCTCAAAACGTTCTCCAAATTTTTATTGCTAATTGTTGTGATATTGTATAGCATCAGGAAAAGCCTTTCAGACCGTCAACACAGCATATCAGTATATCCCGGACACCTCTGTTCTGAAGGTCGCTTAGAACCTCTAACCAGAAGTTTGCACCTTCACTCTTGAAACAAGCCCGAACCACAAGTCATTCCACGAGTATGTCCTTACCTGCCATGCCAGCAGCCACAGGTCGGTATTGATTGCCTCCTGCTTCGTCACCACCTCGTAAAGAAGCAACCTCAAAAGATCTCTTTCAACCAAAATGTAGTACCTTTGTGTCGCAGAATCAGCATATTGCATAAAAGTTTGTCAACATAATATGAATTCAAAACAGAAAGTTTTATTTGTCCTATTAGACGAGTACACAGATTGGGAGGGCGCCTTTTCTCTACGGCGCTCCATGTAGGAGTTATACCCGGAAGCGAGGAAAAATATAGCGTTATTCAGAGAGTCATTGAAAGGGATTTTCAATTAAATTTTCAGCTCTTTTCTGGATATTGATGACAGATAATGGGGGAAACGTTTGTATTCCTCCATTTTTTATGTGCCGGCGAATAGGTCTAACCTCAAAATTCCATTTAGCAGGTGGTCGGGAATGAAATTCCACCCTGGGTCGCGCATTCCGTGAGTGGTCGGGAATGAAATTCCACCCTGGGTCGCACATTCCGTGAGTGGTCGGGAATGAAATTCCACCCTGGGTCGCGCATTCCGTGAGTGGTCGGGAATGGAATTCCACCCTGGGTAGCGCATTCGTGGGTGGTCGAATGGAATTCACCCTGGGTCGCACTCGTGGGTTGTGAATGAGATTCCACCCTGGGTCGCGCATTTCGTGAGTGGTTGGGGACGGAATTCCACCTTGGGGTTTGCGGTTCTGGGTAAAAATAGATAAAAATGTTTGACGGTTTGGCGAATTTGTACTAATTTTGAGACGATAAAACAATCTCTAACCCTTAATTTGAATGCTTATGGAGAAAAATCAATGCTATCAGTTTGAAGAAGCTCAACAACGCTGAGTATGCCTATTTCGCTCAGCAAGTGAGTAACCTCATTCACGAAGGTACAGCCGAGAAACTGCACGTCAGCGCCGCAACGCTGACCGCTTTCGATGCCAATCTGAAATTGCTGACGGACATCGTGGCGCAGAGCCGCATTTCGGACGAGACCGCCGATATTGTAGCGGTGGACAAGGAGGCCGACGACCTGATCACCTATATCCTCTCGGCCATCCGCAGTGCCAAGCAGAGCCCCGTTGCCGCGCAGAAGGCTGCTGCCACCACGCTCTATAATGCCACCAAACCATACGCCGGCATCCAGCAGATGGCGCAGCGGCAGGAGGTGCAGCAGGCACGCGGACTGCTCACCGACCTTGCCAAGCCGGAGCTCAAGGCGCATGTCCAGACGCTTGCCCTGCAGGCCGCAGTGGACCAGTTGAAGACGACCGTCGACCGCTATGCCACGCTGCTTGAAAGCCGCGCCGCATCGCAGGTGGCTGCCGACCTCGGAGCCGCCAAGCCTGTACGCGAAAAAGATGAACGACGAATACGATGAGATGACCACCGTGGCCTTCGCTTTCAGCATCGCCGTCCCGGCCACCGAACTCACTGCGTTTATCACCAAGCTCAACAAACTCATCGACGACACCGACACGGCCTACAATCAGAGCCGGGCGCAGATGAAAGACAGTCAAAAGGCACGACATCGGGCGGAAAGAAGTCCGAAGAAGTAAAGCGCGTGGAATCGCTCATCGCCGCCTATGAGCAGGGAATGCCCACCTCACGCCGGGCGTGATGAAGTTCACGAGCCTTGCCGCCGGCACCGGGCTGCGGAACGTGCCTACAAGATGGTGACCGACGATGTGGACAATCCCTTCTGGGTGCGCATCGCGGACGGCAAACTCGTGGATGTGGAGTTTAAGATTCAGCCCGGAGAGCCGGGAGGTCTGACGGTGGAGAAGCTGAAGTAACACAGCTTCCTATTGAAGTTCATTAAAAAGAAATCCCGACGAAAGATTTGATGTCCTTGCGTCGGGATTTTGCGTTTCTCAAGCCTCGTTAGTCAACGCAGTTCATGAACTCAGTGCAGCCTTATGAGCTTTGTTTTTTTGAGGGCAGGGTGATGAGGGAATAACTTACTGTCTACATGCTCTTTATAAATGATATCAATCATCTTTTGAACCACTTCAGGGTGTGAGGCAGCCACATCGTGGTCTTCATGTAAATCATTTGCGAGGTTGAAAAGATGTGGAACACCCTTGATAACCACAAGTTTCCAGTCGCCCATTCGCACTGCAATCTGGTTTGTTTCGGCAAATTCCCAATAGAGATATGGGTGGTGTTGCTGTGCATTCTCATGGCCAAGGAGTGTTGGAGCGATAGAGATGCCATCAAAATAATCGTCTTTTGAGCGTTTGTTTCGATAGCGTTTTGGCATAGTTTTTCACGCCAGCAAGGTCGCAGAATGTAGGCATAAGATCGTAGAAAGCGAGATGGAGTGGTGTTCACTTTACCTGCTTCTATGTGGCCCTTCAATAGGCAATGAATGGTATTCTGATTCCTCCTTCGAAACATTGTCGCTTGATTCCCCGCAACTTTCCATCGCGATTAAAGAATGAAGGGTCTGCTCCTCCCTCTTCATGTGGGCCATTATCGCTCGTAAAATGACGATAGTGTTGTCGTCAAGTCCCTTTTGTTTCAACACGTTTACAATCTCTCCAACGTATGCATCGAGTCGCGTGATCATGGCGGCAAACTGTGCATGCGTGTGCACTACAGCGTTATAACGAGATGCTTCCTGTCCTCCCCAGGTCTTATCTGTAAAGAACCGTCGTTTGTGAAAGCCAAAAGAGAGTCGTTGGGCTGTGCAAGTTCGGCATGAGGCAACGTATATGTGAAGATGCCGAGAAAGGGTTTGTCGGCCGTTTGCTTCTTAAGCCATTGTAAAGCGTGCTGATGAATGAGATCAGCAGAGTAAGATTGGCGCTTGGAATAATCGTCTCCAAACATCGGATAAGCGATATTGTCTTCTAAGACGACACGCTTCACGCCCTTATCTCCCAGAGATCGGCTGTAGGAATTAAGGAAATTAGGGATAGTAAAGATGGGCTTGGGAACTGGCAAAATATAGCCAAAAGAATTCGTCAATACCACGTTTTGTCGGGGAGTTGATTCAGAACCTTCGTAGCCGCCAGCCCATTTACCAAACATCCCGTTTGATAGCCATTAGCCTTCAAAAATTTCCGGGGAATGATAACGTGGTCAGGGTCATAAGGATGCTGGCCTACAATGGCAAAGTCTCGGTTATTGCCATAAAGTACAGTATTCTTTGTGCTCCAATATTCTTTGTTTCCACGTACTTCGGTGTGCCCCGAATGTTGTCCCGTCATGAAACAAGCGCGTGATGGTGCGCTGACGGGTGCTCCGGCATAGGCTTGAGTGAAGCGCATGCCGTCTGAAAGCAAAGTCGATCGATGTTGGGAGTTAATATATATCGTTGACCATAACAGGCCAAATCGCCGTATCCCATGTCGTCACACATGATGTAAACGATGTTGGGTTTGTGTGTTTTGTGTGCCAAAGCAGGGACTGCACTGAGCCAAACCACCTGGGTAAGTGCTATTGAAGATAAAGTCTTCATGATGTATCTATTGTTAGGTATAAAGGATTTCGTGTTGTAAATGTATATATATTTTTTTGAGCTATACATTCATTTTTAACGAATATTATGATAAGAGTCTATGCTTGAAGGCATTGATATCCGTAACTCAGTATTTGTTCGTGTAGCAGCAAAAACCTCTGAAACATCTTATTATAACTATTCAACATTATTGAAGTTAAAGTAATATCAGGACCCATTTTGAATTAAAAAATCGTTCCGGTTGAGAATATTTTTCTCAATAGGAACGTTATAATATAAATGCTGTTTAATGCCATTCTACACAATGAGAATCTATAACCCACAAAATATTACCTATTGATGAATAAAAGATTTTTATTGTTATTGTCCATAGCTTTGTCGCTATGCATGTCGTCATTTGCTATAAATGAAAAAGCCGTTTACTATCCCCGAGGGTGAAAAGAATGGAAAAGGACTTGATGGCTCAATTGCCCTTTCTGGCGCATCATCTATAAAGGGATTAGAAGAAAAAGAAAGTGGCACAACAGTTGGCCGATGATTATCAACAACTCTTTGGAAAGCAACTAATGCTTGTACAGGATAAGGCACGTAAAGGTGACATTGTATTGAGATTAAAGGCTGAAAAGGCTTTTAGGCGAAGAAGGATATACGATGTCTATCACGACACTCCTATTCTTTCGGCCAACCATAGCAAAGGACTTTTATTGGGCAACACGCACCTTGTTGCAGCTGCTTGAACAGCATCCGTCCCATGCTTTGCCACGAGGAGAAATCCGAGATACGCCTGATTATCCCTTCCGTGGTGTCATGTTGGACTGTGGTCGCAAGTATTTTCAATGTCAATGCTACGCCGTGATGTCAAGATGTTAGCCTATTATAAGATGAATGTCTTTCATATTCATCTGAATGACAATGCCTTTCAGTGGTTCTATAACAACGATTGAGTCGCACTCCGGCTGCTTTCCGCTTGGAAAGTGAATGGTTTCCCGGACTAACGGCACGCGATGGGCATTATACAAAGCATGATTTCATCGCGTTACAACAGCTTGCTGATAGTCTTGGAATAGAGGTAATCCCCGAGATAGATGTACCTGCTCATTGCCTCGCTTTTAACGCGGTTTCGTCCTAATTTGGCGAGTAAGGACTATCCACCCGACCATCTTGATCTCATGAATCCACAGACACAAGCCTTTTTGTGACTCGCTGTTTACGGAATATTTGCAAGGAGAAAATCCTGTCTTTCGTGGTAAATATGTTCATGTTAGCACGGATGAATACTCTAATAAAGACCAGAAAGTCGTTGAGAAGTTCCGCGCTTTCACCGACCATTACATTCGTTTGGTGGAGAAATATCATCGAAAAGCGGTGATATGGGGACAGCAAACACACGCTAAAGGCACGACACCTATCAAGGTGAAAGACGTGCTAATGTATGCTTGGTCGAATGATTATTCAAAGCCAGATGAAATGATTAAGCTCGGCTATGACCTCATAAGTATTCCTGATGGACAAGTATATATCGTGCCAAAAAGCTGGTTATTACTATGACTATCTTGACACAAAGCGACTCTATAACACTTGGACTCCAGCGAATATCAATGGAATGCAGTTCCCAGAACGCCACAAACAAATTAAAAGGAGGGGCTTTCGCGGTGTGGGAATGATATAGAGGGTAACGGCATAAGTGATAGGGATGTGCACTATCGCGTGTTACCCGCCATGAAGACTTTTAGCTACAAAAGATGTGGACAGGGGCTAAAGCCTTCATTCGATTATGCAACTTTTCGTCAGTCGCGGAAAGGCGTTGAGTGAGGCCCCAGGAATGAACTATGCAGGGACACTATCCCACAGGAGTTGTCTATCAACAGAAGGTTGTTTCTCCTGAAACGCGTTTGGAATGTCCTCAAATCGGATGGCATTATCGCGTGAGTTTCGATATTGATGCACGCTCAGAAGCACGCGGAACAACGCTTTTCTACTATGGCGATACCCGCTTTTATCTGTCAGATCCTATTTCAGGGAAACTCGGTTTCTCGCGTGACGGCTATCTCAACACGTTCGATTATCAGTTCTTTCCTGGTGAGAAAGTACGTGTATCCATTGTTGGTGACAAGGAAAAGACATCACTCTTTTGTTAATAATCACCTCGTAAGTGATTTGCCTGTGCGTAAGATTAATTTCGGAAAGCGTGGTGATATGTATTATATCAGCACCTTAGTCTTTCCATTACAGCATACAGGAGCCTTTAACAGCCACATCACTAATCTCAAAGTAGAAGGTTTGGAGTGACGAATTATGGGCAGTTTTGCTTGATTTCAGTCCGCCGTTAAGTGCGATTGAATATGTCTTTTTATGAAACACACGACAGTTCGCTTCTCTTGATGAGAAGGGGGCTGTCGTTTCTTTTAGTGCCTGCCAATTCATTGATTTGCAGTTAGCTATAAGAGGTCTCATGATTTGAGTCATTTCATGCGCTGATTTGTATCATTTTATCGCGCAAAAACAAGTCTAATGACACGCCGCTTTGCATCAAATCATTTTGTCATTTGCTATGGAGTCCTCAAAGAAACCATAACACCTACGGCGTGGATTCATATATTTCACAACATAATTTGCTTGTTTTCTGATCTTTATATTTGTCACGTTGATTTTTAATATTTCGGATATGCTTAAAAAGTCATTTCTTTTTATGTTTTACATGTCTTTGTAGCCTTATGGCATGGGGACAGTCCAACGACTATGCACATTTTCAAGCGTTGTTAAAACGAAAAGACACGGCAGCACTGCGCAAATTCATCCCCAGTGGGAACAAAAAGCAGGACAATCAGGGGATATCTATGCTGCTTGGTGCAATCTTTTGTTGATGGAAGCACGCCATGAAGTGTTGCAACTCTCGGCAGATACGGCGGTAAATAACGGGCTTTTGCTGACAGATTCAACCGGGAATAAGGCCGGATCTATTACAGATCAGGTGTACTATGATGCGAAAACCATGCACAAACTCTACCAAAAGTTTGCTGAAGGCTTGGCAAAAACATCCCGACAGACTTGACCTTTGGTTTGGTAAAATCCATGTGCAGCTGCTTGAAAAACCATTCAAAAAGAGGCTGTTGAAACGATGAAACAAGTGATCGATCGCTCGGTGATTAATCACCAAAAATGGCTTTTGGACAAACGACAAGTCTACTCCTTCAGCTCCTGAAGAGTTCTTCTTCTCAACACTGCAAGACTATTTTCGTCAGCTCTATGATGCGCAAGAAGATGATGTTAACATGAGTTTTGTTGACCATGTGCTAAAGAATTATCCCAAGAACATTTACTTTTTAAACAATAAAGCGGCGTTGTTGTCTGTAAAAAGGAGAGAAGCAAGAGGCTTTAAAAGTCTTGCTTCAGCTCTACCAATTGGCGCCCGATGATGACATTGTTGTAGCTAATATTGCCACTCTTTTCTAAGGAAACAGGCAACAAGAAGCAAGTCATGGAGTTCTATAAAAAGCTATTAAAGAGCACCGACGAGGATATTCGTAATGAAGCTAAGCATGAGTTGGGCGTAAAAGATTAGTGGAATCATTGATGAAAAAGCGTTTTTAAGATGAAGAGAATCAAAGTCTTTGGTTTGTGTTTTGCATTTACTTGCCTTTTGGTTGGCTGTCAATCTACATCTATTCGACCAGAAGTTGAGCGCATTATCCAGCGGATTGGCAGGTCGTATACGCCGGGTCCTGTGGGGCTATGAGGGCGATTGACGCATCAAGATAAGTTTATCGACACCTTGGAACAAGTGGCTACGGTTGATGAACTCTATCAGATAGCTGCCTCAGATAGCGTGCCAATGGCGCGTTTTGCAGCCTTTATTGCACTCTTGAAAAAGCGTCCTGACATGGCCAAAAACCTTGCTTTGTTAGATATACAGAATCAAAGCATAGTGCCAGAACGATATGGTTGTGATTCGTATATGGAGTCGTTGGCTAACCTTCGCATAAAAATCCTGCAGCAGGAAGGCCGACAATATGGGCTGACTAAAAGCCGATTCTGTGGCTATTGATAGTTGTATCTTGTTTGCTTCTAATGCCAAACATATAGATTATCTCAGGGACTTGTTATGGCGAATGCCGCCACATCGCGCCTATTATCAACGTGTAAAAGCTCTCTTCTTAAACGACCATTACATCGGAGCCTTAGTCACTTTAGCGCGTTATCGCAAGCCCGAAGACGTGCAATATGTATTAGATGCACTCCACGGAAGAGTGGGAAATCCTATTGATGTTGAGGCTTATAGAGCCGATTATGAACGTATTCGTATGTCAAAACTTAGCTTGAGGGAGAAAATAGAGTGTTGGGTGCATCCCAAAAGGCCTTTGAATGAGGAAATCAGGAGACTTAAAGATGAATTTAATATTCATGCCTGTTGGCAGTATATTCCAGGAGAAGATGGTTATAATGGTGCTGAATGGGTGAAAGCTATAGCCTTGAAATGCGTAGTCGAAAACCCCGATGTGCCAGCTTATAAGCCTTATCTTAAAAGCAGCAAAAGCCTACAGTAATAGGTAAACGAGCTATGATTCAGACTTTAATGTGTGTGATATGAAAGGAAAGAGTACTTTTTCATGCTGACTTTTGTGGTTGTTGTGCTCACCGCTTGTGCCACTTCAAGACGGCAATTAGCTTTAAGTGGCACACCTTTGGCTGTAGATAGTGTTACAACAAAAAGCGATACGGCAGTTGACCGCACACTAATTATCTATTATGATCGCAGTGTTGGCAAGCAAGCGCTATTGAATTTTGTGCGTATTAAGCAGTGTAAGCTCATCTATCATTACGTCAATTTTCAATGCCATTGCTATTCGTTTGGCTCCGCAAACCTGACAAAGAAAAAGACGATAAACGAGCTTCGGGAAATGAAAGGAGTGCTGCAAGTTGCAGAAGATCGTGTGTTACATTTAGACGAGCATCGCCTCGATTGACCATTCAAAGTATAAGTAAAGATGAACTTCATGAAGCATATTGACAAGATACTTTTTGTTATAGGAGCAATTGCTTTCGGCCTTTCTTTCCTTGATTCTAACGATCGTCAGGGGCTTATTTTGGGCATATCATTCATGCTTCCACTGCTCATTAACTGTTTTTGAGCTCGTAAATCGTGGAAAGGTGGACTTTGCGACATTGGCGACTGATAGATTTTGATGCGACAAGTAGGTCGCGTTTTTGCTCATTATCTTTTGGTTATTGATTGTTTGGTTAATGGCTTTTGGGGATAATGAATGCCCGTCCTCATGACTTAATGCCCTTTGTTGTGGTCTTACTTGCAGGGGCTGTTTACCCTCTATGCCTACCGTCATTACTTTTATGTTTTGGCGCTATCGGTATTGGTTTTTCCGTCAGGAGAAGACGATAACCTGCCGAATTGATGGTGGCTGGGGATGCTTTTTGGACAGGCTTCAAACACATGGTTTGAATATAAAATTAAAGAAAATCATGTTGTTATTGCAAAGCATTACCTTCGTTTGGAGCCTTCTTTATCTGATGAAAAACTAAGGATGTTGCGGGCAGAAGTGGTCCAAACATTAGCAGCATGGCCTCATATTGTAACATTGAATGAGACAATAGAGAGCGACTTTTTAGTTTCGTTTGAAATGAAAATCATGCGAAGTGATTTGTCAAAAGCGCTTCTTGGTGCACTTTTATGACCTTTGTTTGCGACTTGAAAAGCTGCAATATCACGGATTATATTACTTCCATGACACGACAAGTTTTAGTGAGAACTTTTGGGAGAAAGATAGACAATGGGAATCTAACATCCTGGGTTTATCGGCAAGATGAGCATTGGTGGGGACAGGAACAACATGAATTTTTATGAATATCCTGATGACCTTCCCGAAGAAGTTAACGACGAACTCTGTTGTTATGAGGAAGACTTTATTGATATTCTTATTGCAGATCTGATAATCACGGAAGCCGAGTGGAAACAGGTTTGGGATGAAGCAAGAAAACAACTTGTAATAAATTAAGCCGTATGGGCATAGGGTTTACTATTGTGATTTGGGGAATCATATTCTCTAAATGTTGGCGGTTGTCTTAGGATCTTTAGCAGCTCTTAGCGTTCGTATTTGCTGTAAAACCAAAAAGGTAGAGGGCAAAAATGATGTTGGCATTCCTTACTCCCGGACCGGCAATCTTTGTTTATGCAGTGTGCAGTGTGCTTATATGGCCATGATTTTCATCGTGTTTCATGTAGATTTAGGCATTGGTGATAGCTGGTATGTGTCACTAAATAAAGTTTATTCCCTATCTTCTGTCGACTATCCGGAGAACGGATCGATTACCAAAGGAAACGAAGTTGTGTTAGCACCTGTGACCAAAGTGCAGGTTGTTGGCCATCGGGTGATAGGGCAAGGAGCGAAAAAGTATTTCATCTTTGACTTGAACACGGGGTAGGTTTCCTATGCAGCAAGTATTCGGATGCTGCAGAAAACAAATGCACTTTAGCTAAGATTGACTTGGTGGATAATAATACGTTTTATTGGGAAAAGCGTAAAACGGCCTATATCATCGGTGGTGTTTTATGTCTGATGATAACGTTGTTGGTGGTTGTTGGCTATTGGAAAAGTAGGGACTATATAACTAGAAATAGGGGAGTAGAAAAAGCGTAGTTAAAAAATAGAATGTTAGTTTTTAAGCAATAAAAGGAGAAAGAGAATGAATAAACAATGGAATTTTCAGGTTTAAAAATTAGCCAAACGCAACATAAGAGAATGAAGATGGCACTATGGGGATAGGTATTCTACTTTGCTTTTTCAAAGCATAATGGATCCCCTTTTTCATTCAAGTTCATGACAATGTGGTTATGATGTTGCTGATGCCTATACCAAAAAGTAAAGTCTTTTTGGTTGCTGTTGAATGGGGGCAGATAGTGGCATGTTCGGGTTATATTCTTAATGTATTGTGCGTTGCCTTGAAGCCATTTTCCAAGTGGGCACCTTGGTTTTGTTTGGCTTTTTATCTTCATGTTGGCACTGAGTTGCATTTTGAATATCATAAATACATGGTACATTATGAGCTCCAATTTCAATGAGTTTACAATGAGTAAGTACGTTGCAGATGATGCTCATGTGCACTTATTGGATGTTGGAGGCATGTGGTTTGTGTTGGTATGTATCTTAATTTTCAACTTCGGGCGCATAAGAGAAAATGGTTGTATTATTTGTACTCTTTATTGATAGAGAAAGTTTGTGATCTTCTATTCATTCGTGTGATTGTAAACTTAGCTTCGATGCCTTGGTTGTTTATTAATTTGTTGACGCCGAGCCTTTTGTTCTCTTATATTACTTTATTTATAGATGCTTGAAGTGTCAGATTTATGAGATCAATCGCATAGCGATAGTGAGATCATGATAAAGATATTAAGATTTTATTTTCTATTTGTTTGTAGCCTTTGTGCTATTCTTTATGTTGCTTTTTAGCTTCGATTCGCCAGCTATAATGGATAATTTGAAGCTCGCAGTACTGATAGTTCTATTGGCCGTCTTCCTTTTTCCTCGAGGCTGAAAAAGCATCAATAGGAAACACGCTTTGTGTGCTTTTTGTATGAGTATAGTAGTATCATGCTGTCAGAGACTTATTTCTGACAGCATTTTTATCAGCTTTGCTTTATGATTTACTTTTTCTTTAGCAATGACTTCATAAACATTGGCTTTTACCAATCAGTTCGATGCGGGTAGCTTTTGCTACTTCGACTGTGAAGAAAGGTTTATCGGTAGTTTGTTCTGCCATTATGATTGCGTTTGTCATACTCGACAAATACGTATAGAATCATCTTTTTGGTAGGTCGAGCATAAAGGTATAGGCCGTTGTTCCTTTTGAAATATCGAATGAAAGAGTACCTGTGTTTTGAAAGCCGTATTGGGTTGGCGATCGAAGCACGGAGAATCATGTCTGCACCGCTATTGTCGCTGGCCGAAAACACGTAGAGATGAGGTAGTCGGCACAACCACAAATGAGCGGATTGAAGCCCAATCTTTGCGGTCAGAAGTTAGTCGGCGCAATCTGATGTAACGTGCGTTTACAGGCTCGTTAGACTTCATTGAATGTCATATTGATTGCGTGAGATCAGCCAAAAGTGGTTGCCATGTCTTGCCATCTGTAGAATATTCTAACGTAGCATGGTCGAAATAATCGCTATCATCCTTAGAGTTTCTTCCTTGAAGGATATGTACTTCCTTGATGCTCTTTTTGTCTCGGGAAGTGCTACTCCAATCCAATCGCCATCCTTTTGTCCTTCACCTGAGGTGTAGAAGGTAGCGTCGTCGCCATCTAACATGAGGTGGCTTTTTGCGTTGTACGGAGGTTCTTATACGATCCAATTCCACGCAAACCAATGCTTTATGGCCTGATTGTTGTCTCATAAAAAGCATTGCCAAGGTCTTCCATTGCATGCTCATAGAAGGGTTGAAGCTTCATGGTTCCTCGACTTATGTGCCTCGTATGCTCTGCTTATCTTCAAGGCTCATGCGATTTGAAAGATAGGGTATTCCAGAACTTTTGTGCATCACCTGAGCGATAGATATCCATGAGTTCGATAGCTTTTGCCCCGTTTGCCGCTTACTCAAACTCAATAAGCCAGGGCTTTAGCTCTTTTCATCAACAGCGAATCGGTGCAAACCGGCAGTGATTTCTAACGGAGCTGCCACACGTTCAAACTCATTGTAAAGCGAGTCGCGTTTCGCTTGCGGAGTAATCTGCCAGGCGGAAAGTCTTTGTTTCCCACGATCTGTCCTCGTCGGTAGCCTGTTTCGGTGTCGGCAGAATGTATGGCAAACGTGCGATAAGCCTTCATTGCACGAGGCATCACGACTGACAAGCCACGCTCCCAAACTATCAATGGGGTTATAAACAGATGGGTTCCAAGTGTAGTCTGCCACACTATAGAGGGATAGTTTTGAAGCTTCTCCATGTTCCATTGGGTTGCTAACGAGGCCACACATGTTCTTTACTTGTCAAGGAAGTATCAAGCCCATACACGGGACCTTGTAGGATTAGGTTGCGTACATAGTCTGTAACGGCATAGTTCCACCAAAAGAAAGCCGGTCTTTATACGGCTATCAACCCATTCCAGCGTACTTTTTGTGACATCACTGCATACGACATCGCCTGTCCAAAACACGCGAACGGAAGGGTCAAGTGGCATGGCCATAGATGGCCAAAGGACCATTTTTCGCCAGGATTTGCCCATAACTTTGAGTAGTCAGTAGGGCAGATGATGAGTGAAGAAACATCCCCTTTAGGCTTCACAAACTCTTTTGGTTAAGTTGATTTAATAACTCAACTTGTCGGTTAGGATTAGTTCCTTCGCCTGATATATCATCAAAGAAGATAGCAAAAGAGCGTACACCATCGGCATACATAAGATTGAATTTATGAACTAAATTCTCGCAATCTTCTTCGTTCCATTGAATGTCTTTACCAGGGGTGAATGGCCCAAACGAACTCCACACGATTACGTTTACATGCTTCAACGAGCTCCTTAATATTCTGTTGTTCCTTTGCAGGATAAGGTAAACGCCATTGGGTGAGCTGTGATAAGGGTCGCTCTTTGGTCCATAAATATAAGTGTTGAACTTATATTTGCCATAGAATTTAATCATGACAAACGCACTTTCGTGTGACCACGGAGTGCCATAGAAGCCTTCAACTACGCCACGATAGGGGAAAAACGCGTTAATCTCTAAACAAGGTAGTTTCTACCACCTTCAGCCACAGGACTCTCCATAATCTGGCGCAAAGTCTGAATTGCATAGAATACACCCAGACTTCGGATACCGGATAGAGATTCCTTTCTTTGTGATTTTGAGCGTATAGGCCCCATCAATAGCTGGGTTGTCGCTAAAGGGCCTTTCGCACAAAACTTCGGGTATCTTAACAAATTGAATGCTTAAAGGCACCCCTTTAACCGCAGGAGACAAGAAGTCGAGGTCTTTCCAATAGTCCCATGATGTCTTTGCTTTTGTTCGTGGTTGAATGAGTTTTATACCACCGAGAACGTCTATTGATTCTCCATTGATTAGCTTCGAAAATCGATAGGAGTGGGGTTAATGATGAGGCCATGATGGTCGATTTTCTTCCTGGGTACAGGGTTTACAAGCTGTACTTCGAGCGTTGGCTGCCTAAATCAAACTCTATTTTCCTGTGCTTGAGCGTTGTTAGCGCGCATAAGCTTCAAGGCAAAAGGTTACAAGAAGTCTTTTTGTTTCATATAGGTTTTTATTGTTTGTGCATTACAACATATGTGTTGGATAATGTTCTATATCCATGCAAGATGAAATTACAATCTGGATAGCAGGTGAGAACGCTGCTTTTCAGAGAATATTACTTAAAGATTGAAAAAGTTAACACTGCCATAACTGCGATGCTCAACAAAGCGTTCGTGAGCTGAGAAATCATAGTTTTTGCCATGTTCGAAGACAAAGATGCCTCCATCTGCAAGCAAATCACCACCTAATATGAGGTCCGGAATCTTGGGAAGTTCCTTTAATGCATAAGGCGGATCAGCGAAAATGAAGTCAAATTGCTCATGACATCGCTTGATAAAACGGAAGACATCGCCCCTGATAAGTATGTCTTTATCCTCTCCAAGCTTTGAAAAACACTGGCGAATAAAGTTGAAATGGTCACGGTCGGCCTCCACACTGACCACCTGTTCGCATCCTCTGCTAACGAGCTCTAATGAGATGCTGCCTGTGCCGGCAAAGAGATCAAGCGCCGATATGCCTTCAAAGTCGATATAACCTGCAGCACGTTGAAGATATTCTCTTTGCAAAGTCGGTCGTTGGTCGTGCTTTGAATGTTCGGGGGATGTCGAAATGCCGTCCTTTATACGTTCCTGTGATGATTCTCATAATGTTTTTCTATCTCCCTTTAATAAATAATGTCATCATATCGAAAGGCAAATCCTTTATCTTTGTGATAGGTGCGCGGTTGAATTCTGCCATCGGATTGATGACCGAAACTTTCTGAATATACTCTTTAAGTTCGCAGAAAGCAACTCGCGATCAGGCAAAACGCCGCATAGATGCAGCTCATCTTCGTGGGCATCAAAGTTCAACTGTTTCCAAACATAAAGCATATAATAAGCGGCATCATTATAGTTGGTCACGCTCATATCGGTTGCAAAAACGGAAACGATTCTTCGAAAAAGAGAACACTTCCATCTGTTTTCCGCGGAAATACGCAAAGAGTTTGTTCCGCGTTCCTATGAAACTGCGCTTATGAAGATAGTTCCACACAGGCTGCATTAATGGCATAATGCGAATGTCTTTGATATGATCCGGTGAGCATGTTTTGATGTCTTTTATTGATGGGATAAACCGCAACAGCGTTTTGTGTGGGCAAGATTGTGTTGAGAATTTCATCAGTCTTGTGCCCCGTAAACGTATAATGATAGAGGGTTTCGGCATCTTCGGCGACAAATTCCTCTAATGGGATGAGCATCACGGGCGTATCAATGAGCAATTGTGCACGCTGATAGTCTTGGCCAAGCAGTTCACTCGATAAATGCTTCGCGTAGATTGGCAGCCATCGACATGCCACTCTTTTACAACATAAGGTTCATAGCGCAAACCATTCACCGCCTTGTCATCGATAACGGCGAACGACATTGTTGTGCCTCAACCCTTAATGTGACGCGTTGAGAAGGGGGCTATGATTGGATTTCGGGCATAGTTTTGTTATTCGTTAATGAGACAATTGTGTGTCACCAGCAGCATATCACCGGCGTGATTCCTGCATAGCGCCCACGCTCGTTGGCTTTCTCGATGAGGTTGGCAATACTGCTCTCGTCAAGCCCATTCAGATAAGTGTCATAAGTCGCTCCGCACTCTGCCAAAGGAAGCTGACGTCCCGCTCTTGCTTACCCGCACAGTCGCAGCCAAATCAAAACGTTTCCCATCGCTGAAAGGGATATATTGCAGACTATCTGCCAACAACCACCTTTTATGAGCACGTTGAAATCGCCGCGGTACACTTTGTGATCGCGACAATAAGAAAGTTCGGCAACGCGGATTTTCGACAGCCTATTAATGACAGCTTGCTCGCGAAACTGCTGTTCTTTCTTGAATTTTATGGGCGCACTGATGCTCATATAGCACATGATGGCTAACACAAGTACGCATAGGGCGAGCCATAAATTATGATGTTTTGCCAACTTCATTTGGAGATTTGTTTTTATCTTTTGCAGCGTTAATGACCCGCAGCACACGTGAATGAACTGCTGTTGTCTGCAAAGTTACAAAAACTTTCACGTTATCGCATTGAAAAATACAGGAATTTATAGACGAAGTGGTGCGCGAATTTGGTTTTTACGCCCACGTATGACCAGCAGAACGCACTCGAAAACCTTTGCGCGGTTCTTGGCCGATAGGGCACAAAACTGCGTGATGATAATGCGTGGCTCGGCCGGAACGGGAAAAACATCGCTTGCCGGAGCAATGGTGCGCACGTTTTTCGCGCTTAGGCCAAAAAGTTGTTGTTAATGGCCCCGACAGGACGTGCAGTTAGCGTGTTTGCGATGAATAGCGGCCATGCTGCTTTTACTATCCATCGCAAAAATTTATCGTGAAAAAAGTTATTCAGGGGCTCGGCGGGCAGTTTAGTCTGAATGAAAAACATGCACAAAAATATGCTCTTCATGATTGACGAGGCTTCGATGATTGGCACTGGTGGCAATATGGCGAGCGACTTCGGTTCGGGCAACTTACTTTCCGACCTTGTGCAATATGTTTACAATGGGCAGAATTGTCGAATGATATTGGTGGGCGATAGCGCACAGCTGCCGCCGGTGGGAGAGGCAGAAGCGCCCGCTTTAGATGGGAGCATTTTGGAGATGATGGGCTTGAAAGTCTATGAATGTGATTTGAATGAGGTCTTGAGGCAGAGCCAGAATAGCGGAATTTTTGGCCAACGCCACTTATATCAGAAGCCTCACTCCCAGCACTTCGGCCAGGGTAGGAGAGCACAACAATAAGGCTTTCCGTGGATTGGCGCAGGCCGAATCATCGTATGAAACCTTGTTGCAAACAGGACTCCCTCGCATTCGTTTCCATGGCTTTGCAGACATCATAATGGTGCCGGGCGACGAACTCGTTGAGCGTATCAGCAGTAGTTATGGTGAGGTGGGTATTGATGAAACGATGATTGTCACGCGGAGCAACAAACGTGCAAATGTGTATAATCAAGGCATTCGGGCCACCGTCCTCGACCGAGAGGGAGAACTTGCACGGGAGACCAGCTAATGGTGGTGCGAAATAAGTATTTAGACGATGTTCAGGATAAAAACAATGGCCTAACGTTTATTGCTAATGGAGATCGGGTGAAAACCCTGCGTGTGAGTAACATTCGAACGCTTTTTGGCTTCAGATTCGCTGATGTTTGGTTGCAATTCCCTGATTATGACAACATCGAAATGCAGCAAACTGTAATCTTAGACACACTGCTGACAGAAGCACCGGCTTAACCCACGAACAGCAACAGCAGCTTTATGAGGCCGTGATGGAAGATTACGCTGACATTCCCCTGCAAACATGACCGCCTGTTGAAACTCAAACAAGACGCTCTATTTTCAATGCGCTACAAATTAAATATGCCTACGCCGTGACTTGTCATAAGGCCCAGGGCGGCCAATGGTCGCATGTTTATATTGACCAAGGATATATGACCGACGACATGCTCACACCTGATTATATCCACTGGTTGTACACGGCCTTTACGCGCGCTACTGATAAATTGTTTCTTGTAACCGGCTCGAAAAACACAAACAGCGGAATAAAACTGCGCTGTGGCGTGTGTTTTTATGCCTACACCTGCTAATCTTCATTTCTGCTGTTGTTTTTTATGCAACTTTCCTTTGATTTTATATTTTGTCAATCGCTTTGTTGCATGTCAATATTATTATCTGTGTGTTGTTCGTGGCTTAATTATGCAATGATGTCATAATTTATGTTTCGCTAATCATTTTTGTTCAGATGAATGCTTATGACGATTTTTCCGTAATAGTAGAATTGCGGAAAATTGCTGTTTTAATCATATGACAAACAACATTCAGCGCAATTTATCATTAAACTGAATAGTGGCCAAGTTCAAAAATTATGAATTTTTGATGTAAAAATATTAATATAAATTTGGAACTAAAAATTAAATTTATTATCTTTGTCATCATAAAAGAAATGTTTATAACTTTCTATTAACAATCTATTGACCATTATGAAGATGCTTGAAATGAAAAATGTTAATTTTTCGGCCGTGGCCGAAATTCAGAAATTGGGAAAAAAACAGAGTTTCGGCCACGGCCGAAGAATAGAATTTAGTGTAAATCTGCATTTCGGCCACGGCCGAAACGCTCAAAAATGCAAAAACTGATTTTCGGCCGCGGCCGACGAGTGGGAATTACGTAAAACTGATTTTCGGCCATGGCCGAAAATCTATATAATTATCAATTTTTAATCTTTAACCTATGGTTGTAAAGAATTTCAAGAAAGACAGACTCCAAAAACATGGAGCATTTCCAGCTTTGCATCCCACGTTGTTGCTTTTTGTGAAGCGGCTGGTATCGAAAAAAATGAAAAACATTGTTGAAGACCCTGAAGGATGCGTTGGCCGAAGAAGACAAGGCGCTGAATATCCCAAGGAAAAAGAGAGGGAACGGCCGATTTGGAGGAGCTCGACCGCAAGCGAAACTCGCCTATCGTGCACTGCAATTATTGGTTGAGATGAATGCTCACGCTGATGATGAGGCCACAAAAAGGCGGCACGTCAAAATGAGCAATGTTTTTGTCGCGCTACCCAAAACTCACTTTAGCAAACTACAATAAGGAAACGGGGATGATAAAAACCTTGTATCCGACCTGCAAGATGCTAAACTTACGGATGTTGTCACGCTACTTGCTGCAGCACCAGCCGTTACGCGCGCCTCTCGAAAGCTAACGAGGGCCTTCAGCGCTATCTCGACGCTTTGAAGTCGGTCATTCCTACGGGAACCTACGATATCAAGGCTTTTGCGCGCTGCCACCGACAAGGCATTGAGTGCAATTGCTCTTCGCATGGAAGCACTCAACGATCTTGAGCCTGAAACGCTAAAAATTGCCAGAGCTTTATTGTGCAATATAATGCTTTTGGTTGACATACAACATGCGACATTGTCACACCGCGCCGGTACGTCGAAGGTCGCCCATGATAAACGTACAGCTGCATACAATGTACTGCTGAAATACGGCTTCCCCGCTTTAGAAACAGCTTTGAATCTGGAAATTGGCAGTCTATCTTTTACTGGAAAGACCGAAGGAACCGGCGATAAGCGGCATTATGAATTGGCCATTGAGGTGAGACTCAATGTCGACGGCAGTCCAAAAGACCATTTGGGTGGGTATAAATAAAGATAACACGCTGTTTAAGGTTGAAAGAAAGCTCACTTCTAAATCAAAACAGGCAGATAAACCCAGCATAAGTTTTGGAAAGAAAAAATAATGATGCTATTGCACGTAATATGCTAAAAAGCTAAATGTCGCATTCGGCTTTTTGCGTCTTTTGTTGCATTGTCGTTTCTCTGCAACATATAGAAATCAAAATTAGCGCAGGTTCTGTTATAGAACTTGCGCTTTTTATGTCTTTTTATAATATTTTCTTGTGATTCGCGTTATAAGATAAATATATGTTTGTTTTGAAAACGATTTTTTTCATTGATATTTTGTCTGTTTCCCGTGTGGGGCGCAGCACAAGACGCGTTGCCCGGCAAGGCAAAAGACCGATGCTGTGGCTATTCCTTTGGCAAACGACAGCGTGTCGCAATATACGGTTTTCGATGGCAGAAAATATGCATCCGATTATCCTGATGCGGAGCTTGTACCCGAGTTGGAATTGACTTTTAGAGAATCTTTCTGATGTTCTCGACCAGTATGGCATCAAATTTAAGAAGATTGTTATGGCGCAGGCCTTGTTGGAGACCGGAAATTTCACGTAACATCTGTCAAACCATTCATAACATCTTCGGACTTCGTAGGCCGTCGGATGGCAGCTATTTTGAGTTTCCAAATTGGATGGATTGTGTGAGAGCCTACCGCGATGCAGTGCAATATAAATATGTCAGCGGAGATTACTATGATTTTTCTTGATCGTATAGGCTACGCTGAAGATAAAGCTCTATACTTCTAAGGTGAAACGCATTGCGAAGAGGTTATAGTCAACAGGATATGAACAGAAAAACAATAGAACTTTTAAATAAAAACAGAAAATGAAGTTAAAACGTTTATTAATTGTGGCAGTTGCTCTCATCGGAAGTGTAGTTATTGCCAATGCACAGGAGAATAACACTGACGAAGACAGCAAATATGCTGTTGAGATGGTGAAAGCCGGTACGAAAGCTCTAATTTTCAGCTGAAGACGGTTGATGGCAAGAGTTTCAAATTGAGTAGCCTGAAAGGAAAGGTTGTTGTCCTTGATTTTTTGGGGCCAGCTGGTGTCCAGACTGCCGAAAAAGATGCGCCCAATATTGTGCGCATGTATCGTGAGTTCAAAGATAAAGGTGTAGTTTTTGTCGGCGTCTCTTTTTGACACAGAAAAAAGCCAATTGGGGAAAAGGCAATCGAGAAGTATGGCATGGAATATACCGCTGTCAGCGAGCTGAAAAAGATGCGTGAGTCGACAATCGCAAAGCAATATGGCGTGAAATGGATTCCAGCAATGGTTGTCATTGATAAGAAAGGCAATGTGGTGCTGAGTACTGTATTGTCGGAGAAGGTGGAGAAGAAACTCACCGAATTAACTGCAACGAAACATTAGTTTGCAAGCAAGTCAAAGCCTTTGGCTACAGATTGGTGGCATCGGAAGATGTGTCGTGCCTTCGATAGTCGGCTTTGACTTTTGTTTTTCTTCAAAAACGTTATGCAAGTTGATAAGCTGTGGATGGAACATTGGTTTGCCATCTTCAACAAAGAATATTTTGATGGCGAACTGCCGCTTCCCCGCTTGGCTTTGTCTCGGTCGAGGACGCGCTTGGGTTCAATGGCTTGTAAGCGTGTGAAACGTTTGTTTAAGAGTGAAAAATTCACTGATTTTGCAATTCGGCTGAGTAATTTTTATGACCTTTCAGAACGTGAGTTTCAAAACGTTTTGCTCCATGAAATGATTCATCTCAAGATAGCTTTTTAGGCATGAAAGACACGGCGCCACATGGTGTGGTGTTTCGGAGAATGGCCGATGAGTTGAATCGGAACTATGGCTGGAATATTCGTGTGACAGGCTCCACGCGTGGGGTAAAGCCTGCTCAACCGCAGCCGTCGCGCGACTACTTAGTGTTAGCGCTGTTGCTCGACTCAGGCGAATATTTGTTTTCGGTGGTTAATCCGCGTTATGCCCGTGGAATCGACCGAGAAATTAGGGACGGTCAGTCGCGTGAAAAACTTCAATTGGTATACTACACGCGATGGTTTATTTTTATGAACTTCCCGAAGGTGAGAAGTCTTCGTGGGCGTCGTGTTTCGGCCGAGATTTTTAAGGAAAAAGACTGCCGAGATGACAAAAATCACAGCTTTATAGTGATTTGTTTGGGCTTTTCATGCCTTTGTCTTATGAAAAAAATCGCCCTTTATTCGTTTCTGCTTATCTCTTATGGGCGAAGTGCTCTTTTTCATGGTCTTTTTGCTTTTTCGGCTGTAAGAATAATAAAGCCTCACATCATCACGATGCGAGGCTTTGTTGATTTGTGAGATTTATATTAATCTGATTACAGATTTACAAGTTCAATAACTTTATCGACGGCTGCGCTGATGCCTTCTATGTTTTTACCACCAGCCTGAGCATAATGGGGCTGTCCACCACCACCGCCTTGAATGAGGTTTTTGCAGCCTCGCGGATAATTTTACCAGCGTTGAGCACCTGATCTTTCACCATGTCGTCACTAAACATCACGGTCAATAGTGGCTTATTGCCTGCGGTGCTTCCAATGACAGCAACACGTTTCTCATTTAAGGTCTCGCGCAGTTTAAATGACGAGGTCTTTTTGCTGCGGCAGGCTCTAAAGGCAGCACAGCTTTTAATCACCTGAACGCCGTTTACGTTCTGTGCGCGCTTGAGAAGCTCGTCTTTAACGCGCTCAACAGCTTGGGCTTGAATTTCTCGATTTCTTTCCGCATCTCATCGTGCTCGCCGATGAATTTCAACAGTGTTGCTTTCAAATCCTTAGCGTTGTTGAACATTGACTTGAGGTCATTCATTGTATCTTGCAACGCGTAGATTGTATCTTCGCATGCAACACCAGTCAAGGCCTCAATGCGACGAATGCCAGCGGCCACACTGCTCTCGCTGATGATTTTGAAGAAACCAATTTGGCCGGTAGCTCTTCGCGTGAATACCGCCGCAGAATTCGCAACTCGGACCGAAACGAACTACGCGAACTTTGTCTCCGTACTTCTCTCCAAAGAGTGCCACTGCGCCAAGCTCCTCAGCTTCCTCAAGCGGAGTGTCGCGGTGTTCATCAAGCGGATAATCTTCACGAATCATTTTTGTTGACGAGTCTTTCAACCTGACGAAGTTGCTCATCACTTACTTTCTGGAAGTGAGAAAAGTCAAATCTCAGCGTGGTCGGATCAACGTATGAGCCTTTCTGCTCAACATGATCACCTAAAATCTGTTTCAACGCATAGTCAAGCAGGTGAGTAGCGGTGTGATTTGCTGCGCTTCCGTTACGTTTCTCCACGTCGACACATGCCATAAACTCGGCCTCGATATCTTTTGGAAGCTCTTTAACGATATGGATGCTCTGATTGTTCTCGCGCTTCGTGTCGACAATCGTAATTGTTTCATTCGCGCTAACTAATGTGCCTTGATCACCGACTTGTCCACCCATTTCACCATAGAAGGGGGTATAATCGAGTACGATTTCGTAGAAAGTATTCTTCTTTTGAGTAACTTTTCGGTAGCGAAGAATATGACAAGTGTATTCGGTGTAGTCGTAACCCACAAATACTTGTTCTCCATCTCTAACGACTTCCAGTCACCGTTTTCCACAGCAGCTGCGTTTCTGGCTCTTGCTTTTTGCTTCGCCATTTCTTCATCGAAGCCCTTTTCGTCTACTGTGTAACCATGTTCACGACAAATCAGTTCGGTTAAGTCGAGTGGGGAACCCATAAGTATCAAACAAACGGAAGGCGCTTATGCCATCTAATTCTGTTTTCCCCATGAGCTTTCAGCTCGTCCATGTCACCGTTAAGGAGATTTATTCCCTTTTCCAATGTGCGCAGGAAAGAATCTTCTTCTTCCTTCATCACACGCGAAAATAAGCTCTTGTTGAGCAGAAAGTTCTGGATAAGCTTCGCCCATTTCCTGAACCAAAACAGGAACAAGTTTATATAAGAAAGCTTCTTTCTGATCAAGGAATGTGTAAGCATAACGCACCGCACGACGCAAGATGCGACGGATCACATAGCCCGCTTTAGCATTACTCGGCAGCTGTCCGTCGGCAATAGAGAATGCTACTGCACGCAAGTGGTCTGCAACCACACGCATGGCGATATCGATTTTTCTTGTTCATCTCTGCCTTCGCCATTCTCTCCCGTTGGAGTTATGAAACCATATTTCTTTCCACTGAGTAATTCTATTTGCTTAATGACCGGTTGGAAGATATCCGTATCATAGTTGCTGTGTTTGTCTTGCAGCATGCGTACAAGTCGTTCGAATCCCATTCCCGTATCAATCACGTGCATAGGAAGTGGCTCAAGACTGCCATCAGCTTTGCGATTGAACTGCATAAACACGATATTCCAAATCTCAATTACTTGAGGATTGTCTTTGTTTACGAGTTCACGTCCAGGCAATTTCGCTTTCTCCTCGGGAGTGCGAGAATCTACATGAATCTCTGTACAAGGGGCCACATGGACCAAGATCTCCCATTTCCCAGAAGTTGTCGTGCTTGTTTCCATTGATAATATGGTCTGCAGGTACGTGCTTGGCCCAATAAGATGCAGCTTCGTCGTCACGTTTAAGTCCTTCTTCGGGAGCACCTCAAATACTGTTACATAAAGATCTTCTGGGTTTAAATGGAGTACATCTACAAGATATTCCCATGCAAAATCAATTGCACCTTCTTTGAAATAATCTCCGAAACTCCGCTACCTAACATCTCAAAACATCGTGTGGTGGTAAGTATCATGTCCCTACTTCTTCGAGATCATTGTGCTTTCCGCTCACACGAAGACACTCTGAGAGTCTACTCTTCTCACGTCTTTTCCCGGGTCTTTTTGTACCGAGTATAATGTCTTTCCATCGGTTCATGCCGGCATTGGTAAACATTAACGTGGGGTCATCTTTAATGACCATAGGAGCTGAAGCTACAATCTTGTGCCCCTTACTTTCAAAGAATTTCTTGAAAGATTCACGAACTTCATTCGCTGTCATCATCTTCAATATATTGTATTTTAAGTGTTCTTTACTCGTTATCCATCGTGTTCGTTTCCACGCATTGAAGGAAAACTTCTGCCTTTGCATTGTTGCAATGATGCAACAGAAACTTCGCGGCGATGAAAAATCAGTGGCAAAGATACAAAAAAGTTTAGAGATGGTGGAGTGGAGTTTATAGAAATTTGCTAACTTTGCAAAGAAATAGCGCATAGTTTCAACAAAAATCACGAATTATGGCCTTAAATACAAACAAGAATCTGAAGTTATATTACAGCATAAAGGAAGTCGCTGCACAATTCGGAATCAATGAGAGTACATTGCGATTTTGGGAGGGTGAGTTTCCGCAACTACGCCCAAAAACGCAAAATGGTACAAAGATTAGGCAATATACTGATAAAGATATAGAGCAGATTAAGGTCATTTATAACCTTGTGAAAGTGCGTGGTTTCAAGATTTGCCGCAGCCAGAAAAAGTTATGAATGCCAATCGAGAGGGTGTGGATAAAACAGCAGATGTCATGACAATGCTTACCTCTGTGCGAGATCACTACAGCAGCTCAAGAAGCAACTTGATGGATTGGTGTAGCAGGGAGCTAATCATGTTATAAAGGCAATGGCCCTATTATCATCACTGCACACATGTTGATTCAGTGTGGACTTAAGTTATATAATCAAAGTTGATTTTAATAACTCACATAATTTGTTGTACCTCTTTTAAATCATCTATTGCCGAGATTCTCCATGATTTCCTTACTTCGTCACGATCATGCACGCGCATCTCAATGCTTTCCATCAAAGATTCCTTCGTTACTATTAATGGTAATCTTTCGAATATTGACGTTCATCTTGTCTGAAATAACATCGGCTAAGTCGTGTAGCATACCTTTTTCGGTCAATTCCTTTGATTTCAATTGTGGCGTCAAAGAACATTTGTCGATGCATGTCCCATTTTGCATCAAGGATTCGGTTGCCGTAGCTGATTTTAAACGGCTTGCAAACCGGACATGCACGTTTATGGATTTCAATGTGATTATTGTTATCTATATAGCCGAGAATATCGTCACCGGGATTGGATGGCAACATCCAGGGAATATATAATTGCCAATAGTCTTTTCACTGATGATAACGGGTTGACGTTTGTTGAAGTCTTTATCAACCGTGAAAAGTATAGAGGTGTCAACTTTTTAACGTTAGCTTTGGTAGTTTTCGTCGTGGAGGAATGGTCATAGCGTCGCCATCCAAGTGAAGTTGATTCTTTTTGGTCTTGCCGAGTAGAGCGTCTGCATCTGAATCACCAAGAATGATAGATTTTTCACCGATTGATTTGAATAGTTCTTCATGCTTTTGTACGTGATGAACTTCACAAAGTTTGTCTAAAACCGATGAAGTTAATTCCATAGAATGAAGCTTCAACCATTCTTTCAGCTGTTCTTCGCCCTTCTTTTGTGACTCTCGGTCGTCACGTCTTAGTATGGCTTTGAATTTTAGCTTTGGCTTTAGCTGTTGATACAAAAACTAATCCATGAGGGTTGCACATGTTGGGCTTTTACTCGTTAATATCTCAACTTGGTCGCCACTGTTCAGCTTATGACCAATGGAACAAGCTTGTGATTGACCTTTGCTCCAATGCAATGGCTGCCGAGAAAAAGTGTGGATTTGGAATGCGAAATCAAGTGCAGTACAACCTGCTGGCAATGTCTTTTATCTCACCTTTTGGGGTGAATACAAAAATTTCTGAAGCAAAAAGATTGAGCTTTATGCTATCAAGGAAGTCCATAGCATCAGGCTGTGGGTCGTCAAGAATTTCTTTTAATGGTACTCAACCAATCGTTAAGTTCACCTCATCTTCACTATATTCGCCTCCATTTTTGTATTTCCAAAGTGAGCAGCAAAATCCTTGTTCGGCCACCTCTATTCATATGGTCTGAGCGAATTTGTACTTCTATCCAGCGTCCTTGTTTGCTCATTAACGTAACGTGAAGAGCTTGATAACCATTCGCCTTTGGATGGTTTAACCAATCGCGAAGTCGGTCGGGATGGCTCTCTATATACGGCTAATAGCGACATAAATGTTGAAACATTCGTTGATTTCTTCATCTCTTTTCTTCGGTTCGAATATGATTCTGACCGCTAAAATGTCGTAAATCTCCTCGAAGGTTACATGTTTTGTTCTGCATCTTATTCCATATAGAATAAGGGCTCTTGACACGTGCTTTGATGGTGTATTTGATACCCATTTTTGTCAAGAGCTTCGCGGATTGGTCCTGTGAACTGTGCGAAAAGCTCGTCACGTTTCTCTTGAGTGAGGGCCAATTTGCTTTTAATAGCAGCGTATTCTTCAGGGTGTTCGTAACGGAAGCTAAGGTCTTCAAGTTCAGTTTTGATTTTGTTTAACCCTAAACGATTGGCGAGTGGTGCATAAATATATAACGTCTCGCCTGCAATCTTATATTGTTTGTTGGCCGGTTGTGACTCTAAGGTGCGCATATTATGCAATCGGTCACATATTTTAATAAGGATAACACGGATGTCATCGCTCATTGTCAGCAACAACTTCTTAAAGTTTTCAGCTTGTGCTGAAGCTCGTTCTCCAAAGATGCCACCACTGATTTTAGGTTAATCCGTCAACGATTTGAGCAATCTTTTGCCAAAGATATTCTCAATATCTTCAACCGTGTAATCAGTATCTTTCAACCACATCACGTAGTAACGCCGCACAGATACTTGTCGAACCCAGCCCCATTTCCTCACAAGCAATTTGTGCTACGGCAATAGGATGCATGATATAAGGTTCTCCTGAAAGCCTTCTTACACCCTATGTGCTTGTCGAGCAAAGTTGAAAGCCTTCGTAATGATATCTACTTTCTTTGCGATGTCGTGATGCAAGATAAGTGTCTAACAAGTGTTGAAAGGCTTCTGTGATGAGCTTGTCTTCTGCTGCCTCACGGGCCACTTCACGCATATCGTGCTCGTCCATGATGTTTCCTCCGTCTTAATTATTTTAATTTTGATTTTCTTTCCAGCGCGAATATTGTTTCCTTTATACCATTAAGGCGACGCAATTTCTTTACAGAGATTTTTGTTACGTTGTGCACTTTCCGACAGCGTATCACCTTCGCGGATAGTGACACTCTTACTTCTTTTCTTTGCGTTCTTTCTTTTTCGTCCTTTTCTTACTACTATATTTAGAAGATGAAGATAGCTTTTATGAACACGACGATAGCGTACTATGGTCGGTTCCTCATCGTTAACCTCGACTCCCTGTACGTTTACTCGGTTAAATCATCGGGTTTATAATTGTAGATAGAATCTTCGTTGTCAATAAACTTTGTGATTAAAGCTGCCGGCAAACGAAGGCAGATGGTTTCCAACTTCCATTTACAATATTGTGACGATATTGTGGATTTAGAGCTGCAATCTGGTCAACATCAAGTCCTAAAACGTGGGCTATCTGCTCGAAATGCAAATCTCGATTGATAACAACGGTGTCTGTTTTGGCAGGCAGATCGGTTGTCATTGGGCAGATGTTATGTCTCACAATAGTAGTTCATGATATAGTTTGCAGCAATGAAAGCGGGTACATAGCCACGAGTTTCTCGGGGAGATAGGGATAGATTTGCCAATAATCATTCTGTTTGGCACGATGAATGGCTTTGTAAACTTTATCTGGTCCGGCAATTGTATGCAGCGATAACAAGATTCCAATCACCAAAAATCTTGTAGAGATCACTTAGGTAATGTGCAGCTGCATAAGATGCTTTTACAGGGTCGCGACGCTCATCTACAAGCGTGTTGACAGTCAAACCATAACGTTTTCCCGTATTCAGCATAAACTGCCATAAGCCTGTTGCTCCTACTCTTGATACGGCTCTGGGGTTCAATGCCGATTCAATGACGGGAGATATTTAAGTTCTAACGGCAAGCCATAACTCTCTAAAGCCTCTTCAAAGATAGGCATGTAGAAGTTTTGTGCCCTAACATATAGCTCACTGAACGTCGAAGATGACCGCTATATCGGTCAATGAATTGCTGAACTACATCGTTATAAGGCATCTCTATGATAGTCGGAAGCATGGAAAGTCGCTTCTTATAGACTGCAATGTCATATACAGGATTGACGTCAGGAAGGTTACATGACGTGTCGGGACGTAGGTAAGTCTTCGTATTATAGAGTTGCATTAGGCTGTCAAGTTCCATAGTCATAGCCTCTGGAAGGTCTATAACTTCACGCTTGCCTTGTGCATTTGTTACCGTAATTTCTGTTTCATTGTTGTCACCTTCCTCATTGTTTACGACTTGAGCCTGTAGCTTACAGGTGCTGAAAAACAACAATGAGAGTGCAATTAAATATGTTTTCTTCATTATAAATGTTAGTTCTTTTTATAGGATAATTGTTATTTCCTGAGCTTATGCTTTTATATAAGGTCAGAAAGTAAGACTGCAATGCATACCTATTCCGCCACCCCGTAGAGGATTTCGTTGATTATTTGTGTTTACAACAGCAGGGCTCAATACGCAAACTGAGGTCGTTTGAAATATCAAATTCTGACAGAGAGGCATCTACGTAGGCGTCAATTACCGACAAAGCATATACACCTACAGGTACAAAAGAAACTCATATCACGCCATCTTCTGAATCTATCTTTACGACTCTTGAACAACGTTTGGTATCGTGATATGTTGTCATTTGTAATCCTCGCTCCTAAGTGCATGAACTGATTATAGCTTGCCGTTGTCGGATCATTGTCCATGATATCCATATAAGCTTGAGCGTAATCATGATACATTTGATTATTCCAGTTCATGGCATAGAGGCATCCTACAATGCCACCATATATGATAGGAAGTTTCCAATACTTACGATTGTATATCTGACCTGCACCAGGAAGCACGAGTCCAAGCCACAAAGCACGTTTTTGGATCAGGTCTCCAAGTGGCCCAATCTCGTTTCGTTTTCTTCTTCATTGCTACGGAATCAGCCAATAAATTGACGCTATCCTTGTGTGTTAGCAGTTCGTTTGCTTTAAGATGTGTTGTGTCAGACATCAACACACGAGGTTCGTTGTGTTGCGCCTTAGCACACTGAGGCATCACAAGTAATGCTGCCCAGGCAATGATATGAATGAGTCTTGGGAAAGACATGCTTCAAGCTTTCAGTTTATCAAAGAGGTTCATGATGCGCTCGAGTTCTGCTTCATTGGCAAAAGGAATGCTAATCTTTCCTTTACCTTTTTGAAGAGCAGGTCATCTGTACCTTTTGTATTGAGGAATGAAGCCAATTGATTTCTAAGCTCACAGAACTCTTCTGGCAGTTGGTTTCGTGCGATAATCTTCTTCTTTCCGCTTTCAATATCATCGCCATTCTTTAGTGCTTGTACCAGCTTCTTCAACCTTTCTGACGGAGTAACCATTCTTTAGTATCTCTTTAAAAAGCTTGATTTGAAGCGCCGGACTATCGAGTGCAAGCAATGCACGGGCATGGCCCATGTCGATTTCTTTCTTTTTGTAATGCCATCTGAACCTGTGCAGGAAGCTTCAACAAACGCAAGTAGTTGGTAATTGCCGTACGGCTTTTTTTCCAATACGTTCAGAAACCTTTTTCTTGTGTCATCCCACTGCCTTCAAGCAGATGTTCATAGGCCAACGCAATTTCGATAGCATTCAAATCCTCACGCTGGATATTCTCAACGAGGGCCATTTCCATGACGTTCTCGTCTTTTATCGTGCGGATATAGGCTGGGATAGCTTTCAAACCAGCTAATTGAGAAGCTCTCCATCGACGCTCACCTGCAATAATCTGAAATCTGTTTTCAGCTGTCTGACGCAGTGTAATCGGCTGGATGATTCCAATTTCTCGTATGCTGTGCGCCAACTCTTGCAGTGCTTCGTCGTCAAATTCGCGGCGAGGCTGGTTGGGATTGGCTTCAATTTGGTCAATCGCTATCTCGTTAATGGTCGATGAACCTTGTGTACGCACGGCATCAGTAGAGATGAGTGCGTCAAGTCCCCGACCCAAACTATTATATTTTTTGTGTACTGCCATGTTCTGTTTCGTTGTTTCTTATCAAGAATAATGGGTTATGCATTCTTGTTAATCAGTTCCTTTGCTAGGCAAGGTGATTCTTTGCACCTGTCGAATCAGCATCGTAAAGAATGACAGGAAGCCCATGACTCGGGGCTCTCGCTTAGCTTAACATTGCGTTGAATGACAGTCTTGAACACCAGTTCTTGGAAATGTCGCTTCACCTCATCATAGATTTGATTTGCCAAACGCAGTCTGCTATCATACATTGTCAACAGGAAACCTTCAATCTCTAATTGCTGATTGAGTTTGCTTTTGATAATTTTGATGGTATTAAGTAGCTTACTTATTCCTTCAAGGGCAAAAGTATTCACACTGCACAGGAATAATTACTGAGTTGGCAGCCGTTAGTGCATTGACCGTGATAAGTCCCAATGAAGGACTGCAATCGATAAGGATGTAGTCATATTCACTGCTGATGGGCGCCAAAAAGATTTTTCAAAAACGCGTTCCCTGATTGTCAAGATTCAGCATCTCAATTTCGGCACCTACGAGGTCAATATGACTGGGAATGATATCCAATCCATTGATATCTGTGGTATAAATAGCATCGCGTACATCGGCATGATCAATGATACATTCATACAAAGAACAATCGACATCTTTGATGTCTACACCCAAACCGCTTGATGCATTGGCTTGAGGATCGGCGTCAACCACGAGAACACTTTTCTCAAGGGTGGCCAAAGAAGCCGCTAAGTTAATGGTTGTGGTGGTCTTACCCACGCCACCTTTCTGATTAGCTAAAGCTATAATTTTTCCCATTTCGAAAAAAGTTTATTTGTGGGCAAAGTTACATAATTTAGCCGAGAAATACGAGAAATAAACCTTTTTTTCGTACTTTTGTCGCAAACTAACAATGTAAAAGATGAATATTAAGCGCCCTTTTATATTGATTTCGAATGATGATGGCTATCATGCCAACGGAATCAAGACCCTCGTTTCATTCTTAAAAGACCATGCCGACGTGCTTGTTTGTGCACCAGAAGCGGCTCGTTCGGGTTTCTCCTGTGCCTTTTCTGCTGCTACTCCGTTGCGTTTGAAGCGCCGACATAATATGGGTGACGTCGAAGTATGGTCATGTAACGGCACTCCTGTAGACTGTGTGAAGCTTGCTTTGAGTGAACTTTGTGGCTATCGGAAACCTGATTTGGTGCTCGGAGGCATCAATCATGGAGACAATTCTACAGTAAACAACCATTATTCTGGTACGATGGGGGTTGCAAGGGAAGGCTGTATGAAATATATTCCGTCTGTAGCGTTTTTCAACATGTAACTATGATGACGAAGCCGATTTAAGCTATTTGCGCGATGATGTGTGTCGGATTGTCGAGCGAGTCCTTGCAGAAGGCTTGCCAAAGGGAGTGTGTTTGAATGTGAACTTCCCCGCTCAACCTCCTTTCAAGGGGTAAAGGTGTGCCGAATGACCTTTGGTAGTTGGATAAATGAAGTCGTTAAAAGCGCGTCATCCCCGTGGATATGACTACTATTGATGGCTGGTGAGTGTCGAAATGACGAACCTGACGCTGAAGATACCGACCAATGGGCACTCAATCACGGATATATTGCTATCACACCAACACGCATTGATATCACCGATTATGCGTTTATAGACACTGTTAAGTCGTGGAGTCTCTAATCATCTGATACAGATATGAAGTATTATCTCATTGTTGGTGAGGCCAGTGGCGACCTACATGCAGCCCATTTAATGGCTTCTTTGAAGAAGAATGACCACGAAGCGTCGTTCCGTTTCTTTGGAGGCGACATGATGTCTGCCGTTGGAGGTACGCGCGTTAAGCATTACCGAGAACTTGCCTACATGGGTTTTGTGCCGGTATTACTGCATCTTCGCACGATATTTCGCAACATGTCGTTCTGTAAAAAGGATATCGTGGCATGGCAAGCCGACGTTGTTATCCTCGTAGATTACCCCTGGTTTTTAATCTCGATATTGCCAAGTATCTCAAGCAACATACACACATTCCTGTCTATTATTACATCTCTCGAAGATATGGGCATGGAAAGAATGGCGCATCAAAGCAATCCGAAGAGATGTCAAAGAGATGTTTTCGATTTTGCCTTTTGAAACAGCTTTCTATGAAGGAAAAACATCATTATAAGATTCATTACGTAGGAAAACCCAACGGCACATGAAATTCATGCGAGTTCCTCACGACATACCACACAGACTTCGATGGGTTCCGCTTGAAGCATCATATAGTTGATAATCGTCCGATGATAGCCTTGCTTCCAGGAAGTAGAAAGCAAGAGATTAAAGACAATCTTGTACCGATGTTGCGCGCTGTTCAGCACTTTTCAGACCGCTATCAGATAGCTATTGGCGCAGCGCCAGCCATTGAACCATCTTATTATCAGGAGGTGATTGGCACTGCACCTGACGTTACCGGGTCTTGCCTTTAACCTCATTCATAATGACACTTATGGGCTGCTTTATCATGCAGTTGCTGCCTTGGTGACCGAGTGGAACGGCTACGCTTGAGACGGCATTACTGCATGTTCCGCAGGTGGTTTGTTATAAAAACACCGGTGCCACGACTCATTCGTTGGGCCTTCAATCATATTCTTTCGTGTCGTTATATCTCCTTGTTAATCTCATTGTAGACCGAGAAGTCGTGCCCGAACTCTTTGCTGATCGCTTCAATGTGAGTAATATCGTGGCCGAACTCGGCCGTATTCTTCCCTGAGGGCGAGGGCAGAGCGCCGATGCTTCCAGGCTTATAAAGAGGTGGAAAAAAACGCTTGGGTGACGAGGTCGCTCCCGATAATGCTGCTCGCTTAATGGTCAATCTTCTGCGCCAGGAAGCCGCTCGTTGCCAATAGTCCATAGGGTTTATGTCTTGGAGGTAAACGCATCTTTTCTGTAAACTTAATTCATAACCGATTTGTATTTGCTTCTCAAATTCATTATCTTTGCATCGGGGAGAGTGGTCATTTGCTTTCCCCTTTTTTATGCCTTGTTACAAATGGTGGTGCAATATGTGTCAAATCGTGTTCTAATCTCAGTCGAATGGGCTTTTAATCAGCGTCAAAAATACATGGTGACTTGAGGCATATTACATGGTCGTTTGATGTTCATCGTGTTGTGAAAAAGATTGCAATGAGGGAGTTTTGTTCATGGATAATATAAAAATATATAAATTGATTTTGTCTGCTTTTTGAGTTTTTATTAAAAAAAGTTTAATGCAGAAAACGGCCAAATCAGGGGTGTTTTTAAGGATTTCAAAGGTTGAAAGCGCAGACGCCTTTTGTTGGTTTCGTGTTATGATTTGAGGATAAGTGCCAAGCAAATTCTGCTGACTTATCTTGTTTTCTGATTTGTTTTGTTGTCTTTTTTTCGCTTGATTTCATGGTTGTGAACGCATCTGTCAGAGTCAGAGTCTTAAGACTGTAGAAACAGAGAAAATAGGGATGAAACGGTATGTTTGGACTTAATAGATAGGCTTTTTGTACAATATTGTAAGTTATTTGAACAATATTTCACAGTCGTTATTTAAAAATATGTATTTTTGCAACATGAACTTTTATCTCTAAACTGTTAATCATTTTCATCAGACGACTTTGATGATTGTCCGTCAGCTATTATTATGATATACATATTTATTGTTAAAAACCTTTATATTTAGCATAATGGAAAAACAAATCATTCGATGCAGTATGTTCATGCTGCTTTTTAGTTTTGTGCCCACTATTCCTATGTATGCTTTTGAAAACAGAAAAAAACAGAACAATCCGACAGGACGATTGATTTGTATGGCACTGTTTTTTTGACGATATGGGAGCTATTATCAGGGGCATCGGTAAAAGGTAGTTGGGAGTAAGACCGCTACCGTGACGGATGTGAATGGAGCGTTTCATCTGCGTGTACCTTTAGGGTGCAAAAGCTTGAAATCTCCGATGTAGGGGTTATAAGTCGAAGACCGTAGTTTGCAAGGGTGAAGGAAGGTTGAAAGTGAAGTTGGAAGAGCAGACCGTAGCGTTAGATGATGTGCAGATTATTGCCTATGGCTCCACACGAAAGGTCACGGTGACAGGTGCTTTGTCTTCAGTCAATAGTGATGAACTGACGAAATCGCCTGTTGCGAGCATGAGCAACTCGCTGATTGGAAAGGTTTCCGGCTTGTCGGGTATTCAGTCGAGCGGTCAGCCGGGAGCTGATGGTGCGCAGTTGTTCATCCGAGGTGTCGGTTCGTTGAGCACTTCTTTGTCGCAACCGCTTATCCTTGTTGATGGAGTAGAGCGTCCTTTCTCACAGATTGACCCGAATGAAGTGGAGGATGTGACGGTGCTGAAAGATGCTTCTGCCACGGCAGTATTCGGTGTTCGAGGTGCTAATGGCGTTATCCTTGTCACAACAAAGCGTGGCACAAAAGATAGGCCCCGCATCAGTTTTACAACGTCAGTTGGCGTTCAAGTGCCTTCACGTGTGCCTGATTTTGCCAACAGTTATGAATGGGCCAGTGAGTTCAATAAGGCGCAAACACACGACGGAGTGGCTGAAGACATGCTTGCTTTCAAGCAAGATGACTTGGAGAAATTCCGTACACATAGCAGCCCTTTGACTCATCCTGATGTGGATTGGACGGGCGAAATGATTAGAAAAGCCGCTGTTCAATCGCGTCATAATGTTCATATCTCGGGCGGAACAAACCGTGTCAGATACTTTGCTTCATTGGGTGTGTTGACCCAGGAAGGTCTGTTCAAGGTTTATCAGAACCGAAATGACAAGGGTTTCAAGTATAATCGCTATAATTATCGCATCAACTTGGATGTTGATTTGACGAGCACTACAACGGCACAGATTAATTTAGGTGGCTATTTGAACAGTCGTCGTGAGCCTAACTATAACAATGGTTCGACCAAGTCGAGTGATTTCATCTTCCGTGACCTTTATTCTGCAGTGCCTTTCAGTGGTGCAGGATTAGTTGATGGAAAGCGAATACGCATGAGTTCGAACCGTTTTGGAGTTGGAAATCTTGAGGATGGTTTGAATATCTACTACGGAAAGGGATACAATACGACGGCCAATAACACGCTTAACTTTGACTTTACGCTGAAACAGAAGCTTAATTTCCTTACAAAGGGCTTTCCTTCCACGTGAAGGCAGCTTATAACAGCGGTGTAAGTTTCTATAAGCGTCGTGAAGGACGTGAGCCTTTGTATGAAGCAATCAATGCTCCTGACGGCTCTGTAGCCTTGAAATTAGTTGAAACTTATCGTAAACTTGACTTCTCGGAGTCGGATGATTTGAGCAAGAAGCGGTATCTTGAAGGTGCGTTCAATTACAAACGCAATTTCGGTCAGCATCATGTTTCGGCCTTGGCAATGTATAACCAAACCATGAAATACTATCCCTCAAACAGTTATGCAGATATTCCGCGCAGCTATGTGGGCTTGGTTGGTCGTGCCACTTATGACTATATGACACGCTATCTTTTTGGATCTTAGCGTGGGATACAATGGTTCTGAAAAACTTCGCTAAGGGGCCTGATTTGGAGTTTTCCCCGCAGGTTCAGTGGGTTGGATTGTTTCTGAGGAGAAATTTTTCAAGCCGTTGCGTCCTGTTGTTGACTATTTGAAGTTCAGAGTCTCTTATGGTAAGGTGGGAAATGACATCACTCGGGACAACTCCCGCTTCCTTTATCTGCCTGACACCTATAATATCAGTTCTGGAAGTTATAGCTTTGGAACGACAACGAATACAAAGATACTCGGTGCTTCAGAAGGAAAGATTGGCAATCCCAATGTGACTTGGGAGACCGCTTTCAAGCAGAATTACGGTATAGACATGAAGCTTTTCAAGAACAACTTATCCATTAACTTTGATTACTTCATTGAACATCGTCGGGATATTCTTATCTCTCGCGGTGTAATACCTGTTTATCTTGCAGTACAATTGCCTACGGTAAACATGGGAAAGGTGAATAATCGTGGTTTTGAACTCGGTATGCGTTGCAGCATAATATAGGTAAGGTGCGCTATTATATAGGTGGAAATATTTCGTATGCCAAGAATAAGATTGTCTTCATGGACGAAATCAAGTATCCTTATGAGTGGATGCAGCGCACAGGAAAACCTGTAGGCCAGAATTTTGGCTATGTCTTTGATGGCTATTTCACCGAAAAAGAGGTTGCTGAGTATGCACATACCAAGGGAACCGAGGGTGGCATTCCTGATCAAGGAAGTGGATATATTCCATTGCCTGGCGATGTGAAGTATAAAGATTTGAATGGAGATCACAAGATAGATGAAAAGGATATCCGTGCTATTGGTTCTCCAGCATATCCTCTTTTGACGTATGCTGTGAATATGGGAGTGTCATGGAAGGGCTTCGATCTTAGCATAACGCTTGCCGGAGCATCGAAGACTTCGCGCTTCTTGAGTGGTCCTTATCGCATACCTTTCGGCGAAATGAACAACTGGAGCCTTATGCGTTACATGATTAAAGACGCGTGGACGCCTGAAAAAGGTAATGCTGCAGCAGCTCCCGCCATATCCCTTCGCAACAAGTCTCATAACTATTTGGATTCAGACTTGTGGTTGAGAGATGCTTCTACATACGTTTGAAGAATATAGAAGTAGGATATTCGTTTGCAAAGAACGTCACACGGGCATTGCATTTGAATAGCTTGCGTCTCGCTGTATCGGGATATAATCTGCTGACTTTCGACCATTTGAAAGTCTGCGACCCTGAAAGCTAATCCAGATGGAAGGGCATATCCTCTGATTAAAGTTATTGAAGTAGGATTGAAAAGTAGGTTTTTAAGCGATGAAGAATATGGAAAAATGAATAAGATATGGAGCCTCTTTGCAGGTCTGATGCTGACAATGAGCATTATATCGTGCGAGGATCTGGCATTCGGTGAACGTTTTTTTGCAGAAGCCCCCCAAGTACAGATGTCACCATAGATACTATATTTGGGAAGGCTGAATATGCCAGACGAGTGCTTTGGCGCAGTTATCAGTATCTGCCATATGGTATGGAAACCAATGGATTTTTGGACGCAGATGTGTATGAGTACCATTGAAGGACTTACTGATTTGAATTATGATAATATCGGATATTCGGCACTTTCGAATACGTATTACCCTGGATTGTACAATGCTTCGATAGAGGATAATACGCGAATCAATGCACATCGTACGAAAATGCAGTTCTCTCAATCGGGCATTTGGACAGGTGTGCGCCATGCTTGGCTGTTCTATGAGAACGTAGATAAGGTTCCTGATATGGATGAACAGGAGAAGTTGCGACTTAAAGCAGAAGCAAAGATGATGGTAGCTGTGTTCTATGCTCACATGCTTCGGCATTATGGATCTCTTCCAATCATTGATCATGCTATCTCTGCTGAAGATGCAAGCTTTCCAGCTCGGGCCACTTTGCAGCAAACAGTGGATTTCATTGTGAAGCTGTTGAACGATGCTATTGCCTGCAAAGAGTTCCCTTGGAGTGTTCCTGAAAGTGAAATGGAGAACTGGGATGGACGAATGACGAAGGCTGGTGCTATGGCATTAAAAGACTCGTGTCTTGCTTTTCGTTGCCGATCCCACTGTTCAATTCCGATGCGCCTTTTGTCAAAGGAGAGGCTTCTGATAAGAAGATGACATGGTGGGGGAACTATGATAAGCAGCGTTGGAAACAAGCTGTTGATGCCTGCAAAGAGTTTTTTGATGCGCTGAATAAAAATGGATTCTTCAAGTTAGTGCAGGCTGGTGACCCTGGTATTACTACTGAACGCGAAGCCTATACAAGTGCTTATTTCGATCGTGGAAATACGGAAACGCTGATAGCATGCCGTAGAACATTCCTTTCTACGAAGAATAATGAGCAGTTTGATAAAGCACTTCGCTGGGGAGCTTATTGCCCAACAAAAGAGTTTTTCGATATGTTTGAGATGAAGGATGGCCGTCCTTTCGATTGGAATGATGCTGAAATGGCAAAAAATCCATTCAAAGATCGTGATCCACGACTATATGAAAACTTCATTTTGGACGGCGATAAGTATAATGGACGAACAGCAGAGATGACAGATGTCAATCCTAATGATAAGGGCAACTACCCTAAAGGAAAGGATTGGGAGCAAGGAAGAATGCACAAACTTAGCCTTGCAACAGGTTTGGCATGCCGCAAGTGGGGACTCGATAGAAATACAGAAGCCTACAACCGGCCTGTACAATGGCCTACAATGCGACTTGCTGAAGTCTATTTGAACTATGCAGAAGCCTTGAATGAATACTATGATGGTCCCACACAGAAGCTTATCAAGCTATCAATACCGTTCGTGCACGTGTCGGTATGCCTGCACGAAGTGGTATGAGTAAGGAGGATTTCCGCAGGGCAGTGCTGCATGAACGTGCGGTTGAATTTGCATATGAAGAGGTGAGATTCTTTGATTTGATACGTTGGAAGATGTATGATGTCTTTGAAACACCGCTCCATGGTCTCCATGTCTATAAGCACAAGAAAACCAAGGAATATCTCATAAAGCCTTTTGCCTTGACAAAATATTACCGTGCTTGGTGGAAAACAGGCTGGGAACCACGTATGTGTTTGAGTGCATTCCCTCAAAGGAGGTTAACAAAGGCTATGGATTAGTGCAGAACCCAGGTTGGGAGTAAGTCTATGATGTAATTTAAAACATGAATAAAATGAACTATAAATTATATTTTGCAGCGCTTCTTTTTCTCTCCGCTCTGTATGTCGGCTCAGACTGACAGTTTGCTGACAGAGAAGAAACCTCATAGAATAACCTATGGTCGTGATGTGTCTGTCGACCAGAAGGAAGCTACGGTTGCGGCGTCTTTCATAACCAGCGAGAAGCTTGCACACCGTAAGGAAACAAATCCGCGCAATGCTCTTTATGGCTTGATACCAGGGCTTGGAGGTGTTGCAGAACCAAGGTACAGCTTGGGAAACTACGGGCCATCTCTTTGTCAGAGGCAATGGAACACTCAGTAAAAAGGCGCCTCTTATTTTTGGTTGATGGCTTTGAACGTGAGCTTGGGCAACTTTCAATGGATGAAATTGAATCAATAACTGTGTTGAAAGATGCAGCTTCAACCGCTCTCTATGGTATGCGTGGAGCTAATGGAGTCATTGCTGTGAAGACAAAACGAGGGATGAATGGTGCGCCGAAAATCAAGTTCTCTTATGAGCTTAACATGGCAACTCCGTTCCGAAAGCCTAAATTTGTTGACGGACATACCTATGCCATGGCTTTTGAATGAGGGTATGCAGAATGACGGACTTGCACCGCGTTACGATGCTTCGAACTTTCTGCATTCAAAGATGGAAGTCTGCCTGATGCCCTACCCCAATGTAGATTGGTGGGGAGAGTCGCTTCGAAACCATAGCTTTGGCAACAATGTTACATTCTCTGTAACGGAGGTGGCAAGTTTGTTAGATATTTCACACAGTTGAATTATCTGAATGACAGCGGTATATTGCGACCTGTTAATGATAACCAAGGCTATTCAACACAGCTCAAATATTCAAAGTTAAACATCCGTACTAACCTTGATATTGAGTTGGGACGCAACACGATGTTGCAGTTGAATATGTTTGGAACTTTCTCTGAACATAACCGCCCCAATGCTACAATCTCTGATATTTTCACTGCGCTCTATAAGGTACCTTCTGGTGCATTCCCTATAAAAGAATGCTCGTGGGGTATGGGCTGGTACGACCGATATCGAAACCAATCCTGTAGCAATGATATCTGGAACGGGTTATGCGCGGTCGCAACAAAGAAACTTCTTTGCCGATTTAAAGCTTACACATCGATTGGATTTTCTTTTGAAAGGCCTTTCGGTTGGTTTGCAATTGGGCTTGGATAACAATGCTTCTTATTGGGATGGAAACGCTCGAAAATATGGCTATGAACAGTCTACATATGATTGGGCAAGCAGAAGCTACACCTATAAGAACCTACGAAATGAAACGGCATTGAGTGCAGCTCATTCAGTAGGTGCATCGAATAATCATTTCAATTTCAATGCATTTGCCAACTTCCAGCGCGATTGGGGCCTGCATTCTTTGGCCGCAACTGCACAATATCGTATGGATAAGTTAATCGCCAAAGGGCAAAATACATCGTATGCTTTCATTGATATTGTCAGCCAGTTGCACTATGCTTACAAGCATCGTTATCTTTTTGATGTGTCGCTATCGGAGTCGGCTTCAAGCATCTTAGATCCCAAAAAGCCGTTGGGGAGTTTTTCCCGGCAGCAGGCATTGGCTGGATAGTGTCAGAGGAAACGTTTGCCAAACGCGATTGGTTAGACTTCTTGAAACTGCGTGCCAGCTATGGTATCTCAGGCGGTGCAGACTATGACAACGACCTCTTTATCGATATGTATGGCAATGGTGGTAGTTTCTTCTTTGGTAAAAACCCTCTCAAGCATAATGGTTTGCGCTTGACCCAATTGGGTATTTCCAATCTAACTTATGAGAAATCACACAAGCTGAACATTGGTTTTGACTTCCGTGCCTTTTAAGCATTTGGACGTAACGGTTGATTTCTTCTACGATCATCGTACGGATATTCTGGTGGATGCCAATGGAAAGGTATCTTCATTGTTTGGTCTTCCGAGTGCCCAAAAGAGAACTCTGGTGTAGTGGATAATCGCGGTATTGAAACCTCAATTCGTTGGAATAAGTCGCTCAAAGATTTCCATTATGCTTTGGGAAGCACCTTCTCTTTTTATTCGCAATAAAATCGTAAACCAGAACGAGGAATATCGTCCTTATGGCTATTTGCAGCGTACAGGCAAACGCATCGGACAGTACTTCGGCTATGTAGTAGAGGAATTTATCAGAATCAGAATGAGATTGACCAGCGTAATGTCAAGCAGACATTGTCGCAAGTGAAGCCAGGCGACCTTAAATATAAGGACCTTAACAATGATGGCATTATCGATTCGTATGATCAGAAAGCTTTGGGCTACAGTGCATTCCCTGAAATTTACTATTCTTTCGATTTGAATGTAGACTATAAGGGTGGGGGACTTTATGCCATGTTCCAAGGCATTGGCAATGTCAGCGTAATGGCTAACACGCCCGATGTCTATCATCCGTTGTTTGGAAACCGCACAGTTTCAAAAAGAATACTATGACAACCGTTGGACTCCGGAGACCCCGAATGCGCGCTATCCACGTTTGACTTCTGTCGGCTCAGTTAACAACTATGCGAATAATTCGCTCTGGATTAAGAATGGAGCCTACTTTAAGTTGCGCACATTGGAATTGTATTATCATTTCAAGAAGCATCAGTTGAAACCTTTGAAATACGTGAATGCTGCCAAAGTCTATGTTCGAGCATACGATCTTTTTCAGCCTTGATCATATCAAGGTAATGGATCTAGAGAACATGGGAACAGGCCACCCAAGCATGACACGCTATGCAATTGGCTTCGATTTGAAATTCTAAAAATATTCGGTTATGAAACATATTAAAATCACAACACTGCTTGTCGTTACAGTCAGTATGTTTGCCAGCTGTGACTTTCTGAATACTTCAGAGTCAACTTATTACGACCGTAGCGAACTATTATACGACCCTTCAAAGGTTACACAGTTGTGTACCGAGGTCTATAGTTACTTGTCTAACGGATTGGAAGGCATTGGTGGTGCCATGCATGATGCTGCTACCGACGATGCCATTCATATCAACAACACGGCTGCTATCCAGCGTTTTGTCAATGGAAGTTGGTCGCCAAACTATGTCGTTGATGACGTTTTTGCCCATTACTACAAGGCAATTCATGATGCAAACTTCTATTTGGAGAACTGCCTGGGCCTCACATTTGAGGATTGGAAATATACAGATGGCTTCCAAGACACCTATACAAGCTATCTCAACTACCCGAGTATGAAGTGAGATGCCTGCGTGCTTTCTACTACTTCGAATTGGTCAGACGCTATGGTAATATCCCATTGCTTACAAAGACAATCACCAAGGAAGAGGCACAAAAGGCAGCGCCTGTTTCGGCAGAAAAATGTGCTTCGTTTCGTCATTGATGAATGTACTGACGTGGCTCAACATCTTCCTGCAAGGACAACGACACTCCCCGGAGGAGCAGCCAATATGCAGCGTGTCAGCAAGGGAGTAGCATTGGCTTTGAAATCAAGAGCAACGCTCTACCTTGCCGATCCGCTTTTCAATACCTCGGGAGATGTTGCAAAATGGGAGGCAGCTGCCACTGCCGCATTTGATGTTATCCGTCAGGCTTCAGCCTTTGGCTATGCCCTTGACGATGATTACAAGAACCTTTTCGGTGCCACCAACAATCAAAGTGCAGAGGTTATCCTTTGCCGTCCCGAGGGAAAAGACCACGCACTTTGAGTCTGCCAACCATCCTATTGGAGTTGAAAAAAAGGGTCAGGTTATACCTGTCCGACAGAGAATTTAGTCAGCGCTTACGAGATGTCAGACGGCAGTTCGTTTGATTGGAACAATCCGGTACAGGCAGCTGATCCCTACAAGAACCGTGACCCACGTCTTCAAATGACCGTTGTGTTCAACGGAATGCAGTGGCCTGCGAAAAACACCCGTAGAGACTTATCATGGCGGACGTAACGGACAACCACTTCTCAATGCGACAACAACAGGGGTATTATCTGAAGAAATATCTCAATAACAAGGTGATATTTGAGGCTGGAAAGAATACAAACAGCTTCGATCACAGCTGGATATTGTTCAGATATGCCGAGATATTGCTGAATTATGCAGAAGCAATGGCCGAGGCCTATGGCCCAGACCAGGTGGTCAGTCCGTTCACAATGAGTGCACGCGAGGCCGTAAACCCTTGTCCGTTCCCGCAAGAATGTGAAGATGCCTAAATTCCCGACAGGAATGTCAAAGGCCGATTTCCTTGCCCGTTTACGCAATGAACGACGCGTGGAATTGGCTTTCGAGGGACATCGTTTCTGGGATTTGCGTCGCTGGAAAGCCCTTGGTGACATGAAGGATATCTATAAAGTGAATATCGAAAAAGCGGGCTGATGGCACGCTGACTTTCGCAAAAGAAAAGCTCTGCACGTATGAGATAACCGACAAAATGTATTTCTATCCCATCTCGAATGCAGAACGCTATAAGAACACTAACTTGAAACAAAATCCCGGTTGGGGTGAGTAAGCGGAGTAATCTTCCTCTTGCTGTTTGCGTTAGTGTCATCAATTGACTTTTACAAGTATCTCTAAATTCTTTATCTTTTGTTTCGGGGAGAGCAACTGTTTGCTTTCCCTCTTTTTGTTTTTTGTTGCAAACAACGATACCGAATAAACTAAGATTGCATGTGATTTCACAGTCGGCGTTCCTTTTGTTAAAATCAATCATGAATGTTTACAAATGCTTTCAAATCGTTCGCGTATTTGAAACGCGTTTGCTCTCGCTCTGAATATGCGCCGTATTCTGTCATTTTGCAATTTGTTGACTATTAATAGATTATGAAGTTTGATGCAAAATGTAGGGCAAAAATCGATTGCTAGGCATTGCAATTTGCATCAAATTGCAATGTAATTTCTATCAGATGAGCTTCTCATTTCATTCAAATGGCATTGTAATCTCCGTCATGTTGCGCGCTAAAGTTACTGGAATTACCACGCAAGAAGAAAGAAGTGAGGATACCGAAGCCGTGAAATGGGTTCGCATTCGCACAAAAAGTACATTATGATTTCTATTTGGTAAACGCTCGAAGTGTTAAAAAAACCATGTGGTAATGTTTACAAAATCGAGAGATTTCAGAGGTCTTCTTTGAGGCGCATTTGTGGCAAGCAGATAGTCAATACAGAGGTTGTAGCCCGTCATTGTAACTGCAGGTCTGCAATCTTCTCTTGCAGATAAATACCGACTTTTGCAACAAACTTTAACGCTGTTGCAGGACTAATTTGCAGAGGAAAAGCTAACTTTGAAGCATATCACCTTTGAACATGGCGTAATACCAAACGTAAAAATAGAAATCTATGTCTGCAATTCTTTCTGTCATTCCTGTTATCCTGCTGTTCGTTCTGATGCTCGGACTGAAGTTGGCAGGCCATAAAAGTGCCGTCATCACGCTGTGCGTCACGATTATTCTGGCGCTTGTGGCTATCCCACAACTCGGCATGTTGCCTGACGCTTTCAAGGCTTCGGGCATCTTTGAAGTAGTGGGGTGAAGCATTGTTGAGGGGCATGCTCAAAGCCGTTTTCCCCATTCTCATCATCATTCTGATGGCTATCTACAGCTATAATATCCTTGTGGAAAGTAGGCAGATAGAGGTCATTAAGCGGCAATCCACCGCTATCACGAGCGACAAGGGCATTCTTGTCTTGATGCTTGTCTGGGGCTTTGGCGGATTGTTGGAGGGCATGGCAGGTTTCGGAACGGCTGTAGCCATTCCTGCAGCCATATTGATTGGCCTGGGTTTCAAGCCTATGTTCTCGGCGCTTGTGGCTTTTAATCGGCAACATGGTAGTCACGGGTTTCGGTGCTGTTGGTGTGCTGGTGACGACCCTGTGCAATGAGGTAGCATTGGGAGGGGCAGCTCCTGTTGAGGCCATTTGCGAAACATCGTCGTTTGCCGTCATTCAGTTGGCACCGCTTTTTATCCTGCTGCCGTTTATCATTCTGACGCTGACCGATCGCAAAGCCATTGTGAAAAAACATCATACTTTCACTCTGGGTGGGTGGCATTTCAGTTGTCGTGCAGTATCTTTGTGCCCATTTCTTAGGGTTCTGAAATGCCTGCAATCATCGGCTCTGTGGCAGCTATTCTCGCCATACTTTTTCTATGTAAAGCTCTTCGACCGCAAGGGGTGAGGGGCTTGCCGACTGCGCGTTATTCGTTGGGTGAAACCTTCAAGGCATGGAGTGTCTATCTCTTTATCTTGTTTCTCATTTTAGTTTCGGGTGCACTCTGCCCACCGGTAAACGATTTTCTGAAGTCACATCTCGTTTCAAAAAGTTGCCATTCCCGTCATCGGTTCAACGTTTAAGTTTGGTTGGATAAGCAATGCGGGACTCATGTTGTTCCTTGGAGCCACGATAGGTGGATTGATACAAGGACTCTTTCGGTCGGATGATGCGGATATTAGCCCGAACAACAGTCAATTTGAAGAACACTATCATTACGATTATCTGCTTGATTTCGTTGGCATCGGTCATGAACTACAGCGGTATGATCAGTGCTATCGCTTCGGGACTTGTTGCGATTATGGGTGGTTTCTATCCCTTCTTTGCTCCGCTTATCGGTGCTGTCGGTACGTTTGTCACGGGTTCTGACACTTCTTCGAATATTCTCTTTGCCAAATTGCAGGCCAATGTTGCAGGGCAGTTAGGTTTTGACGGGGCACTCCACTTTCTACGGAGTGCCGGGGACGGAGACCAATTGGCTTGTGGCTGCCAATACGACCGGGTGCCACAGGAGGCAAGATGATAAGTCCTCAGAGCATAGCCATTGCCACGGCAGCCTGCGATATGCAGGGCAAGGATGGTGAGATATTGCGTTCTGCTTTTGCCTTATGCTATCGGGTATATAGCCTTGGGTGGACTGATGGTTTTCCTTGGATTGTAAGCCCTTAAACTCACTTTTAAAGTCCAATTTGCAAAAGTTGAGCTTTTATTTTTGTAATTTTGCAGTCAAACAAAAGCTACTGTTTTATGAAGCAAGTGAATAAGAAACTGGTTCGTGGTTGCTACGATTATCTCATCATTGCATTAGCAATGGTTGTGGGAAAGTCTTGGTTGATGGTCTTTCTTTACCCCATAAGATAACTATCGGAGGTCTTCCGGGTATATCTTCTGTGGTGTTTTGAGGCCACAGGAATACGCGTTCAATACACCTATTTGGCTATAAACGTTGTCTTGTTGGCAGCAGCCTTGAAAGTGTTAGGACTTAGATTCTGCATTAAAACGATTTATGCCGTGAGCATTTTTGCCGTGTTTACAACCCTTTGGCAGAGTGTAATTGGATCGCATATCATGTTTAAGAACGAGCCGTTTTTAGCCTGTGTAGTAGGGGGATTACTATTGGGTTTGAGGGCACGGGTTTTAGCCTTTTTAAGTAATGGAAGCACGGGTGGTTCCCGACGTGATTGCAGCCATAATACATAAGTATAAAGACATATCTTTGGGGCACATTATACTCATTTTGTGACCTCTGTGTCATATCATCCAGTTACTTTAGTTATAGGCAGTTGGGAGAAGGTTATCTATGGATATATCGTGCTCTTTTGTTATGTCTTACACCGTGGATCATGTCATAAATGGCTTTTAGAAGGTCGGTACAATTCTTTGTAATCTCAGAGAAATATGAAGAGATAGGGCGTTTAATTAACAATGAAGCCAACCGTGGTTGCACGGTGATTGATGCTCATGGATTCTATACAGGCAAAAAGATGGGAATGTTATTCATTATTGCTAAGCAGAACGAAAGCTACAATATATTCCGTATTATCGATGATGTCGACCCCCAAGCCTTTGTGAGTCAGAGCGCTGTTTCAGGCGTATATGGTTTAGGGTTTTCGACCGAATGAAAAGTGGGAAAGAAGCATTTAAGTAAAATGAATAAAGATTGATTTGCAGGCAAATGATAAATTATGACGAGATAAAAGACAAGCGCATAGCACTTCTTCTCTCTGGAGGAGTCGATAGTAGTGTGGTGCTTTATGAAATGGTTAGCCATGGCTTGCACCCCGACTGCTTTTATATCATGATAGGACCCGAGGAGAAAGAGGAGTGGGATTGTACGAGTGAAGAAGACTTAGAGATGGCAACGGTGTTGACAAAAACGCTTTGATTGTCAGCTAAAAGTCATTGATTGTCACAAAGAATACTGGGTCAAAGGTGACACGATACACAATGGATAAGGTGAAGATGGGATTCACTCAAACCCTGATGTCATGTGTAATCGTCTCATAAAGTTTGGCGCTTTTGATGAGAAGATTGGCTTTAATTACGACCTCATTGCTACCGGACATTATGCCCAAACTGAATGGAGTGATGGGACGTGAAATGGCTCATAACGAGTCCTGATCCCATTAAAGATCAGACGGATTTCCTGGCACAAATCTATGATTGGCAACTGAAAAAGGGCAATCTTTCCAATAGGAAACTTTGAGAAAAATGACGTGAGAAAGATAGCTGAACGCGAGCATCTTATTAATGCAAAGCGCCGAGATAGTCAAGGCATTTGCTTCTTAGGAGATATTGATTACAATGAATATGTGAGACGATATCTTGGAGAATGTATCGGTGATGTTATTGAATTGGAAACTGGAAAGAAGATAGGCGAGCACAAAGGACTTTGGTTTCACACCATAGGTCAACGCAAAGGACTTGGGTTTGGAGGCGGTCCTTGGTTCGTGGTTAAAAAGGATGTGGAGCATAATATCCTTTATGTCAGCCATGGATATGACCCAGAAACCGCTTACAAAACAAAGCTTTAAGATTCATGATTTCCATGCCGTAACGTTCTGTTCTGAGGGTGTTGCTCTTCCCGATCTCCCCTGAACGAATCACCTTTTAAGATACGACACACGCCCGAATATCTACCTGCTAAGCTTGAGAAAACAGGCGAACAATCTTATATTATCCATGCTGATAGTAAGATACATGGTGTTGCTCCCAGTCAATTTTGCGTGATTTATGACGCTGAACACCATCGTTGTTATGGGTCAGGAGAAATCACTTTGTAAACCAGCAAATACATTTCACGAAATGGATAAACTGAAATCAAACGAAGAACAGATACTTATTCGCATCACAGGACAGGACCGTCCCGGCCTAACTGCAGCTGCAATGGAGATTCTTGCGCGTTATAATGCGCGCATACTCGATATTGGTCAGGCCGACATTCATAGCACCTTGTCGCTTGGAATCCTTTATTCGCATCGATGAGTTACATTCTGGTCAGGTGATGAAAGAATTGCTTTTTAAGGCTGAAGAGCTAAATGTGAACATAGGATTCTCGCCAATTTCCGATGACGAATATGAGTCGTGGGTTGATCATCAGGGTAAAAACAGGTATATACTAACGGTGATTGGGCGCACGCTTTCAGCCAAAACAGATAGCTGCAGCAACAAAGATTATCGCAGATCAAGGCTTAAATATCGACTTCATTCGACGCATGACAGGGCGTATAAGCATAAAACATCCTGAAAAATGTGCGTTCTTGCATCGAATTTTTCATTGAGAGGAAATCCAAAAATCGTTCACTCATGCAGTCAAAGCTAATGCATTTGGCCTCAGAACAAGAGATAGACTTCTCTTTTTCAGCGTGATGATATGTACCGACGCATGCGGCGTTTGATCTGTTTTGATATGGACTCAACGCTTATTCAGACTGAATGTATCGACGAATTAGCTATGCGTGCCGGGGTGGGCGATAAGGTAAAAGCCATTACCGAGCGTGCAATGAGAGGCGAAATTGACTTCAAAGAGAGTTTCACTCAACGTGTTTCACTGCTCAAAGGGCTTGATGTTAGCGTGATGAAAGATATCGCAGACCACCTTCCTATCACTGAAGGTGCCGACCGATTAATGTCAGTTTTGAAGCGATGTGATATAAAATAGCCATCCTAAGCGGTGGTTTTACCTACTTTGGTGAACAGCTTCGCGCTCGTTATGGCATTGATTATGTCTATGCAAATGAACTTGAAATCGACGAGAATGGCAAGCTTTACAGGACGTTATATCGGTGGATATTGTCGACGGAAAGCGTAAAGGCTGAGCTGCTAAAACTCATTGCTCAAGTCGAACAAGTGAATCTCGCACAGACGATAGCTGTAGGAGATGGCGCCAATGATTTACCCATGATATCGGAAGCCGGCTAGGAATTGCGTTCCATGCAAAGCCTCGTGTGAAAAGCCACGGCACAGCAATCAATCAATAATATAGGACTCGACGGCGTGCTTTATTTCCTTGGTTTCAAAGACAGTTATCTGGGAGAACAGGGCAAACTCTAAGTGCTTTTACTCCAAGTACTAATATTTCACCTTATTATATTAAACAACAGACCTTGCAAGTGCTATCTAATCGCTTGCAAGGTCTGTTGTTATGAGATGAAGCACATGGCATCAGCCGCTTATTCGGTGTTTGCCATGCTTTATTTTAACTGTTTTTATTCCAATCCCACTAATAAACCATCTTGGATATCAATGCGTTCTGCTTGTGGATGACGTGGAAGTCCAGGCATACGCATAATATCTCCTGCGATAACTACAATCATTTCTGCGCCTGTATTAATGACAAGGTCGCTTATAGTCAATGTAAAGTCCTTTGAACTCCATATCGTTTGGAGTCATCGCTTAATGAATATTGCGTTTTTGCAATACAAATCGGGAAGTGTTCAAGCTGCCATTGCGAGATGCGTTCAATCATTTTAAGCGCTTGTTTCTTAAATACTACCTTCTTGGCACCATAGATTCGTGTAGCCACTGCTGTTATCTTATCTTGCACAGTGTCTGTATCTGCATAGCAATAAGTAATTTCTCGTGATGGATTTGCTGCGATTTCGTCGACAGCCAGACGTGCTAAGTCCATACATCCCTCACTACCTTTCATGTAAGCCTCGTTTAATGCAAAAGCCAATTCCCTTTTCCTTGCAGTGTTCACTGACGATAGCAATCTCTTCATCTGTATCACTTCCAAAGCGGTTTAGCGTCACAATAACCGATTGACCCATGTATTGCATGTTTGCAATATGCTTGTCAAGATTCTCCAATCCCTTACGAATATGTTCGCAACATCCATTCTCTGGATCGCCCACTTGCATGCCTCCATGCATCTTTAAGCCCATGATGGTGGCCACCATAATCGTGAGTCGAGGTTGTATTCCGGCTTTACGGCACTTGATATCTATAAACTTTTCTGCTCCCAAGTCAGCCCCAAAGCCTGCTTCTGTGACTACAAAGTCGCCAAAAGTCATGGCCATTTTTGTTGCTAAAACGCTGTTACAGCCATGTGCAATGTTAGCAAAACGGACCGCCATGAATAAAGGCTGGCGTTCCTTCTATAGTCTGAACGAGGTTCGGATTGAGTGCATCGCGCAGCAAAACTGTTATGGCTCCGCCCACACCGAGGTCTTTTACACAGAATGGTTTGTTGTCAAGCGTGACGCCTAATAGGATATTATCGATGCGTCTTCGAAGGTCTTCTTCGTCTGTTGCAGCAAAGTATGGCCATAATCTCACCGGGCTGGCGTGATATCAAAGCCACTTTCACTTAACAAAACCATTGGTTTTTGGCCCCAATCCTGTGGCGATAGTTCTCAGGGTTTCGGTCGTTCACATCGAGCACTCTGCGCCAAAAGCACCTCCTTCAATGCAAAGCCTTCGTCGTGATGTTGATAGAGATAATTATCAAGCAAGGGCTGCAATCATGTTGTGAGCAGAGGTGATTGCATGGAAATCTCCCGTGAAATGAAGGTTTATTCTGTCCATGGGCAGCACCTGTGCATAGCCTCTCCCGTTGCACCGCCTTTCATACCGAAGCATGGACCCGTGAAGGCTCGCGCAAAGCAAGCACAGATTTATGCCCCAATCGATTCATTGCCATCGACAAACCGATGCTAACTGTGGTCTTTCCAATACCTGATTTCGTTGGACTTTATTGCTGTAACAAGAATCAAATTGCTTTGTTTACGCGGTCTTTATCTATCAGATGATAAGACACTTTGGCTATATATTTGCCATAGTTCTCAAGTTCTTCGTTAGGGATGTTAATCTTGTCAGCAATCTTTTTCGATAGGTTGAAGCTGGCATCTCGCGGGCGATTTCGAGTTCGGTTTTCATTTTTATTCAGTATGTTCTTTATGAATTCAATCTGCCAATGATAGGGTAGAATGTGACAAATCCTTTTTGGAGGCGATATAAAAAGACCGCTGCCTTGTCACACTTTCAATCTCGTCATGACTACATTTCTGGCAAAATAGCAAACAGAATGTCATGCAGTGATGATAAATTTGCTGTAAAAAGTGCCTGTTGATAGTGTTCGATAGTGCTTTCGATAGCTATTTTTTCATTAGCCATAATGAGGTTGCAAAGATACAAATATTCTTGTGAATAAGATGAATTGTGAATTATATTTTTGTTCACAAATCATGGATTTTTCTTTTGTATTTCGGTTCTTGTTTTGGTCAAAGAAAATGGAACAATCATTTGATATATCCATTTCAGCGCTATAAGCATTGTATTTTCGATAGCCCAGGGTTGGCAAACTATAGTGCAGGCTACCCCTGGGATAGCGCATGGTTTGTGGGGAACAACATCGCAGAAGAAATCAACGCTGAAGTGCGTTGTACGTTTATAGCCCAGGGTTGGCGCCAGCCCACCCTGGGTTATACATGTAGTGAGGAGGTCAACGCCGTAGGTGTTGTACGTTTTCTGCGAGGAATGTCGTGATAAAATACCAATAAATAAAAGGTACAACGCCTCACAGCGTTGTTGCCATCACGGTAATGCCCGCAGGGTAGACTTCGCTTTGCTTGTCAACCCTGGGCTATAAACGTATAACGCTTACAGCGTTACGCGCATGAGAGCATTCAACATGGTGGATGTATTCATAGAAATATCGATACATTTTGCTATTTGTGTATTCGTATGTTGCCCTTAATCGTATTATAAAAACATGTGTCAACGCCATCGGTATTGCGGTTGATAGCCCAGGGTTGCCAAACGATAGTGCAGGCTACCCTGGGTTAACGTATGGTTTACGTGGAGCAACGCCATAGGTGTTGCGCGTTCTTTGTGCAATTCGCCATGAATCTCTTCGCTATAACCATGCTTTCTCAAAAAAAGCTCAACACCGATGGCGTTGAATCTCCTTGCGGATGCTTACTCAGGGTAGGCTCGTTCCTCGCCAACCCTGGGCTATCAAAGGCACAACACCTACGGCGTTGCATCGTTGTAACATTTATAATGGAATGTACATCCAGGAAATATTGGCATAATTTCCGCGGCGTTGCCCCATGAGCCCATTTGTAGTGCCAAACACATGCATCGAGTAATCATCATAAAACATGCGATGTTGCGTGCCGGGAACATTCATAGTGGCAGATATAATCATTGGAATACCGGTACCAAACCTACGGCGTTGCACTCATGAGGGCATTGATATTGCCAAACACATGTATCGATAAATCATCATAATAAACATGGTATCGATGATTAACAAAACTTATTTTTGCAAAACAATTATTCAATTATGGTGATTCATGATCACCCACGTATTCTTTTTATTCATAACAAACAACAAAAATGATTTGATGCAAATGGTCTTGCAATTAGACGTATTTCATGCGATGAAATGAGGCAGATTGCGCGGTGGTTTGACGCATTTTTGTTTTTGTTGTTTATTGCTTTCTGTTGAATTGAATGAAACGGATTGGTTTGCAGGAGAGTTTCGTATAGTATCCTCTGTTTCGACGAAAATAGGTTGTTTCGCCTATCTTATTTGTTAATTATTCAATATTTTATGCAACGTAGTTGGATTTGCATTAGAGTTTAATATGTATAACAATATGTAATTAATATAACCGAAAAACGAGGTGTTTTATATCCAAAAGTTGATTAAAAATGATTTTTATTATAAATATTTGGTAGTTATATGGGAAATCATTACTTTTGTATTTGCAAATAAATGTTTTATTCATTTTATTTTATTAAAACTTAATATAAAAACCATTAACAGTTTAGTTAAATAGAGTACAACTCGGAGATGATTAATTAAATAAATAGAGAATGTGCCCCCATGAGGTGCTCTCTGCTCTAAGAGTAAGGTGAGCCTTCTAAAAATGTTTAATGTTTAAAAGATAATAGTAATTGTATTGTTGTATAATTTATTAATTTAAGAGAGAGAATTTATGGAAAAAGACTCGTGATGTTTTTGGCTTCGCTCTTCCTAAGCATAGGTTTTTGCGGTGGCACAAACACAAGTTTCCGGAACAGTTATCTCGTCAGAAGACAACGAACCCATTATCGGTGCTTCGATAATTGTGCAGGGTCTCTAAGGTTGGTACAGTGACAGATGCAGACGGAAAGTTCTCACTTTCAGTGCCAAATGGTAGAGAAAGTTGTCATCAGCTACATTGGAATGCAAGCTCAGACGCTTAATCCTAAGGCGAACATGAAGGTTGTTTTGACCCCGAACAATGCGACATTGAACGAGGTTGTGGTAACAGGTGTGTCGACTATGGACCGCCGTATGTTCACCGGTGCAGCCGATCAGATTAAAGCAAGCGATGCTTTGATAGGCGGTATGGCCGATGTTAGTCGCTCACTTGAAGGCGCCGTTCGGCCGGTGCGCGTGCAAAAACGTGTCGGGAACCTTTGGTACTGCGCCGAAGATTCATGTCGTGGTGCAACTTCAATCTATGGAAACTCAAAAACCATTATGGGTTGTTGATGGTGTCGTTCAAGAGGATATCACGACATTAGCGCCGATGCTTTGTCATCAGGTGATGCAGAAACATCGATTTCTTCAGCCATGCAGGTCTGAACTCGGATGATATTGAGAGCTTCCAGATATTGAAAGATGGTTCAGCTACCTCTATTTATGGTGCTCGTGCCATGAGCGGTGTCATCGTAGTCACTACAAAGAAGGGACGTTCGGGACAGGCTCATGTAAGTTATACAGGTGAGTTTACATCACGTTTGATTCCTACTTATGGTCAGTTTAACATCTTAAACTCACAAGAACAGATGGGAATCTATCAGAGATGCAAGACAAAGGATGGCTCAATCTCTGATGTGTTGAACTGAAGTGACTATGGTGTATATGGAAAGATGATGAACTCATCAACACTTTTTAATCCAAAGACAGGCCGGCTTGGCTTGGCCAATACAAAGGAAGCACGTGATTCTTATCTACATAGTGCTGAAATGCGCAATACAAACGGTTCAAACAACTCTTCTCTTCCGCACTGATGCAGAATCATTCTGTAAGTCTCAAGTGGTGGAACAGCAAAGTCAAACTATTATGTTTCTATGTCGTTTATGAATGATCCGCTGGTATAAAGACTCAAAAAGTGAAGCGTTATACCGCAAACTCTCAATGCTACTCATCATCTACTTGATAACCTATCACTTACTCTGTTGGCTTCAGCTTCTTATCGAAAGCAGCAAGCTCCGGGAACGTGGCACAGGATGTAGACGTTGTTAGCGGTCAGCGAAGCGCGAATTTGATATCAACCCTTACTCATAGCATTGAATACGTCTCGTGCTCTCGACCCAAACACATACTATCATGCTAACTATAGCTCCCTTCAATATCCTTAATGAGTTGGAGAATAACAAGATGAGATATGAATGTGTTGAACACGAAATTCAGGGCTGAAATGAGCTATAAGCGTGTCAAAGATCTCAGATTATCGTTGATAGCAGTGCAGTGCAGTATGACACTTCTTCGCAAGAACATAAGATAACAGAGCACTCCAAATCAGGCTAGGGCTTTATCGTGCAATGGATAACTCTATCATTCGAGATGCAAACCATTATCTTTATAAAGATCCGACAACTCTTATGCACGTGCCAATCTCTGTGTTGCCATGGAGGATTTTATCATGAAGACTCACACTGCAGAAAATAAGCTGGGATGTTCGTAAACGGCTAATTATACACACTTTCAACCAAGTTCATAGTCTGAATGTATTGGGAGGACTTTATGTTTGAATGTAGATCGTAAGCGTACTTACTTTAATAGCTGGTATGCAGTATGATGGAGGTGAAATTCCATTCTATATCTACTCAGTCTTCAAAAGAACATTGATGATAATGCAGTCTACTCATTCACTTAATAACACTCATAACCGCACGGCGCTTTCGCTGCACGGGCATATTCTCACTAAATCAGCGTTACAACTTGACGGGTACTTACCGCTATGAAGGTACAACCGCTCCTGAAGAAGCGCAGTCACGTTGGCTTCCGACTTGGAATATCTCGGGAAGTTGGAAATGTAAGCGAGGAGCCTTGGTCTAAAAAATACATTTTAATAATGTGCTACCACATAGTTAGTTGCGTACATCTTATTCGCTCACGGCAGACCCAGGACCTTCTACTTACACAAATTCAACAGTAATCTTAAAGTCATATACGCCGTACAGAATATTGGAACAGACAAAAGAAACGGGTATAGAGATTTGGCAGAATTTAGAGAACTCTGAGGCTAACGTATGAGAAGCATATGAGTTTAATATCGTGTGTCAGAGTTGGAGCTTCTGAATAACCGAATCAATGTAACTTTTGACTTGTTCTATGTAATAACTTTGATTTGATTGGTCCGATTGCAACACAAGGTATTATGGACAAGTTGTTCGACATGCCAATACGGCTTCAGTCGAAGTCAAGGTCAGAACTCAATCCAAAACGACTAATACTTCCGGAATCGCGACTTCACGTGGATAACTCAACCTATTTATTCACATGCTGATGTAAGTAACGTCGTTGATGAGTCATGCGCTACCATTGACCTCTATAAGTGGTGAAGCAAGTAGTGGATTTACAATGGAAGGATATCCTCATCGGCGTTATCTTCTCTGCCATTCCAAGGAGCTCACCGACCATGGTATACCTACTATCTGAACGAAAATGGTCAGTTGACCTCTACAAATATAAACTTCCCAGAACCGAACGGATAAATAGTTATCTTATCTATGAAGGCCCAACTGAGCCGACTGTTTACAGGCTCTTTTTAGGAAAATGAATTGGCGGAAGACCGGAGACTTAATGATTTGTGACTACTCTTTTGGCAGTTTTGTTCGTCTCGACCCTGTTTTTCAGCGCACGATATAACGACTACTGCGATGACTAAAAGAGTTTAAGAATCGTTGGACAATGGCCGGTGATGAGAAAAGAACCTCTGTTCCCGGAATATTACCCTATCGTGATTATCGTGACGACAGTAATTTGAGAATCGCATATAATGCTTATAGCTACACCAGCAACCGCACTGCTAAAGGTGATCATCTGAATGAAGGAGATTTCTCGGATATGAGTTCCCAAGAACATTGCTTCAAGCTACTCCTTTCACGAATCTCTCATTGAAAACTCCAGGTAACAAACCTCTCCTTTATCTAGCAGATAAGAAACTTAACGGTCAAGATCCTGGAGTTTGTTAATGCTGGTGGTGTTGCAGCTCCTATCCTCGTGCAGCTCACAATGACGTGTAAAATTAGGATTATAAACTGAAAGAAAAATTATGGTTATGAACATTAAGAAGATTTATATATATACATCTCATTGGCTGCCGTTTCGTTGGGCTTTGGCTCATGGATGATTATCTTGACAAGCTTCCTGATAACAGAATGGAGCTTAATAGTATGAGAAGGTCAGAAATTCCTTGTTTCTGCATATCCTGAACGCAATGCCGCGTTGCTCACAGAAATGTATTCTGACAACACAGATGCCTTCAAAAGTAACGAGTTGGACGAGTGCAGGTCGCTTCCAAGATCAGGGCATATTCTGGGACGAAATATTACCGAAGTAGACGATGATGAGACACCATAACTGTTATGGAATAGCTTTTATAAGGCTATGCTACAGCAATACAGCATTAGAAAGCAATAGAAGATAATGGCAACACTGAAGAATATCAGGCATCGAAAGGTGAGGCTTTGCTTTGTAGAGCGTTTGCTGCCTTTCAGTTGACAAATACATTTTGCGTAGCTTACGATGCTACAACAGCTGCCAAAGCCATGGGAATTCCCTATCCAATGACACCTGAAACAAAGGTTGACAAAGTATGAAGGGGCACAATGAGCAGCTTGTTACGACTCAGATGAACTGCGATATAGAAGAAGGTTTGCCTTTAGTGACGGACAATTATGTCGTCCTAAGTACCACTTACACGTAATGCAGCCTATGCTTTTGCGGCACTCTTTTCAACCCTCTACTATCAGAAATATGATAAAGCAGTGAGCTTATGCTACACGTGTACTCGGTACGGATGCTTCAGCAAAACTACGTGATTGGAAAAGCTTTCTATAGTCTTTCCAGCAACGGACAGTGTGGCACCATATATCAAGTCAGGCTGTTGATATCCAGTACACGCGACATTTTCTCTGGTGGAAGCTTACCTCGGACCTATATAACTTTCTGTAAATACGCTCATGGTCAGTTGATTTCTGAAAAAGACTGCTCAAGGCCCTTGGGGAAGTAGTTCGTCTTTTCGGTTATACAGTATGGGAATAACAGTCTATCAAAGTATTTCGTAAATAGATTCCTTTGACGTTTCATACACGGATCATACAGGGCTCGTATCGCTATTCTCACACTGTATATCCTGTTCTGACGAGACTCTGACGTTGCTTGTCACGGGCAGAAGCTACTACCATGAGGCAAATATGCTGGAAGTCTGCAAGATTTTGAACCACAGAGGTAAAGGCTTTTTCTGGTGGAAATCTTTGAGTGTTACACTCAATCGGAATACAAGACTTTTTATCGAGGAATAAAACTATTATACGCCCACAGAACCCACCGCCGAAGGAAAGAAGTTTCACACCGCTCACATTGAATCTACAACACAAGAGCCGATTCTTTGACGTTTTACAAACTTCCGTCGCATAATGACGGTGGGCGAAGGATGGCGACTTCAGGACGTGAAACGTTACGGAATAGTAATGTATCGCTGTACTGAATGACGAGTCGAAAGGTTATTGCGTTACCGATACAATGAAAAGCGACGATCCTCGACGTGCATCAGTTGCCGCAGGATGTTAATGCTGCGGACTTTCCAGCCAAATCCAAGAAAGCAATCTAACATTATTAATGAGTAAAGCGATGAAGAAAACATCTCTATTAGCCAATAGCCAGCAATCCTGTCACTGAGCTTTCTGCTTCATGCTCAGAAGATAATCGCTGCAGGAGACAGGTACTTTCAAAACAAGGCCAGTAAAAGCGTGATAATTTCGACAACATGCATCGCGTCATATATGCCTCTGATAATAGTGACACCATTCAACAAGATGGAAGACATCTATGAGGATATGAACACCATCTATCTGTTCCAGCGATTCGCGAAGTCAGCAAAGTTAGCTACACAGCGAAATACGTTTGGTTTGATGCTTATGCAGAATGTGTTGGCTCAGACTTTCGCTAAGGAAAAACGTTCCAAGAGTTATCCATTTGATTGGTTCTGTGGCTTATAATAGTGGAGATGGAACCATGGTTCTTGGAGACCGCTAGAAGGCGGATTAGTCGTGACTATACATGGTTAACCGCTTGACTGATGCCACTTTTGCGAGATTATGCTGCATTAAACGAGAGTATTATTTCCATACGATGCATCACGAGATTTACCCATTTGGAATCGAAGATACCTTATGATGAGGAACTTTCAGCATATCTCTGAGGGCACTATGTAGTGGTGGCTGGTATCAAATACAGCAAGGAGAGCCAATCAAAGAGGCTTTGTGGCGCCTTATGCTATAGAGTGAGCCTATCGAAGACTTTGCAGAGATGCTTTCTGTCTATGTAACGACATCGCGCAGAGTGATTGGCAAGCAGCTCATGCGTAGGCGGGTTCGAAGTTCCTATATACAGGCGAAAGCTTGATATTATCCGTTCCTACCGCATGAAGATTCAGTAGAACGATACGACAACCACGTAGCATCGTACCCGTGGGGCTTCTGAGATTAATCAACTTATTTCGAACAAAATTAAACTCAAAGAAAAGCAGCTTATGAAAAAGATAATATTCAGTATTCAGATACTCCTTGCGACGTTGATGCTGGACATCTTGTTTGCACGATGACGATGTTGTATTTGACGAACCCAGCTGCACAGCGAGTGGAAAAATGTAAAAGCTGATATCACTCTACTGTGAATCAGCGAACAACGGATGGCAGCTGTCATCTGTGGACTGAGCTGGTTATGAGGGGAGAGCTATAGCATATCTGATGAAATTCAGGGATGGTAAGGTCAAATGTTGCAAGCGATATAGCTCAGCCTCAAGAGACTTCTTCATCAAGTTATGATGTTATCAAGGGACATGGGACCCAGGTGTTAACATTAACACTCACAGCAAGATCTTCCACATGCTTTCATCTCCTTCTCAGATGGATGGTGATGGACGTGGTCAAGATTACGAGTTCATCATCAACGAACTACTAATGATTCCATTTTCCTTGAAGGCAAGAAGTTTCATAATAAGATGGTCATGACACGCCTGAAGATGATGTCAAGCGCAAAGATGACGTCACTTCAATGCAGCGTCTGAAGAGGTTAAACAAAATTACTATTATACGAACAAAAAGGATACGTTTCGTGTCAGATTTTCTGCTGATCGTAGGTTTAGTTTAAGCTATCGAGGGCAATGAAAAGAAGTTCCGTTCTTCTCTACTTCGAATGGAATTTGAACTCGCAATCTCCCGTGACAATAGATGGTAAAGAGTACAACATTTCACGTATGATAACGACAAAACTAACGTTTACTCGACTGATCCCGCGTATCAAACATTGTTCTTCACGCCGACTTTAGCGCTATGAAGACTATCTTGGAACTTATAACTTTGAGCTGAAAATGCTTTCTATCCGGTGAAGTTTAGTCGCTTCAGGAGATGGAAAAGACGTATAAAGGTCGAGGACTCTCACGTTCCCACCTCCGCTTTCACTGGTGAGGAGAAGGACGGAACGTTGACGTGGGAGCCAGAACGCATCTATACAGCTGCTAATGGCCATCAGGTTCTGGATGTTGATGGCATTAGCTCGATGGAGGTTTCTCTATCGATTGACTATGTTGGGTTATAACATTTGCCAAAAGATACGTCAAAACAGTGTATATCTCACGTTTACTCAAGCTATGGTGTAGTTCTTTAACACCTGACCTTCTTCGTCATTGTAAGTGATGACCTTTGCAATGATGAAGGTAGGGCAAATCTACAACACTTAAGGTCAATAGTGAAATACCTTTATATAAAGGGCAGAAGAAGATTCAATAACGCACAAACGAATATGAATAAACATTATTCCACGCTTTTTGTGTCATGGGCCGGTCTTTTCACTAATGACAGCCTGTGAAAACAGACATAACGAATGACATCGACACGCATTCTGTGAAAGTGTTAGAGGCCATACGCTCCTTCGATGCACGCGGAGGTGACTGATAGTATGTGAAGCACGTAACTCGCGCTTTATGCAAAGTGCTCTTTTGAGGCCCAAAACGCAAACCAAGCGCAATTTGGTTACTCATTATAACTGAGCCTAATCGCGACTTCAGTCACGTCACACTGGTGGTTATCAGACATCCTGATGTTGACTCTACAGTGGGTAGCAATCGACCAACTCGGTCCTTACACTCAGTTAGATATGCTCGGAACGCTATCGTGTGATGATGAAAGCGAGGCGTGTTCCTATAAGGTTGTAAGCACTTTCGGCATCAAAGTGTCATCAAGTGATAGTTGGATTACACCGAAACATAGAACATGGTGCATTGACCATTACTACCGCAAAAGTGATGAAGGGCCATCTACATGAGTGGTGAATTCACTATAGAGAGCAGCTGGTCAAACGAGTGTAGGTCTGTTCAGGTGAACTTTCGATAAGGATTTGAAGGGGTATATTATTTGCAGATTGACGAAACAGACAAGAATAACAAGCAAGTGTTACTACCTTTAAGTGCTTCTTTAGAGAGAGCGAGTACTATGTTACAAAGTGAGTAGTTCATTTGGAGAAGACCTGTGATTTACGCATGACAATGTTGGTTTTGTCTATTGTTTCTGGTCAAGCAGACTGCGAAGTTCAAGCAATATTACATCGGAACAGTAGTCGGGAGCATCTGAAAAGTAAGCTAAGTCTTTCACGTCAAATCTAATCTCTGTGAGTTCAACTATAGCGAAGAAGTATTTACAAAGTGGCAGGTATCTCGATAGAACGGTGACTGACTTTCGGTAGCCTGCCATGCTAATCCTTTGGTGCTTTCTGATTCACCTCATTCCTCAAACAGTTCTATAAAAGCCTATTATTTGATGGGAACAAATGTCTATCTCTATAGACTTAAGCCCACAACACACAAGTGCAAAAGTCGTTTGATCAACCAACATTCAAGCTGGAAATAACGAACCTATCAATCTTCTTGGCAGCGAGGCCGAAAAGAATCATTCTTCGCTCTCTTTGTGTTTCTGTTTGCGACTCACTGGTCAGTTTTGTCATTTTAAGAAGAGATTAATCATCGAAATAAATGTGGTGTCTCCTTTCTAGGTTTACGAAAATACATCTTTACTTCATGGTTTTTCCCATGTAATATCTCTGTAGTTCTATTATACTTTAGTTTATTTCAACGCCGAAAGAGTTTTTCTACCACCAAACAATGATATCTCGTAGTCTAACGTGAGTTTTCATCTGTTTTATTCTCAATCAATCATCAGCTGTTCGATGTCTCAGGTCTCTGAAAAGTATCTTCGTCACTGATGCCTTTCTATGATCGTTTTACATTCTGGTAGGAGTTCAAAAAGCTTTTAGCTAATATTTATATCATCTAAAATTAAGCCTACTATTACAGGCGGAACACTCCATGTTGTCAGGATCATGGATAGCAGAACTGCAAAAGTTCATGAAACCATGCCACGACTTCAGCCTTTCTCTCCGGTGTTTCGATAGCAATGCGTGAACAGCTTCAGGGATTACCACTGACTTGGCAGGAAAGATAAAGACCTGACGCATTTTCATCTCTTCCATGAGTTTTTGCTAACTGATTTTTGCCTGTGAAATACAGTGATGGCATGATAGATTCGACAATAAAGTCGCAATAACATACAAGCTCATAGAATACCCCTGTTGATGCAAACACTTAACTCACAGCCAAGACTTTCTTCGTTACCCACTACAGAAAGCAAGACGACGGTTGCAAAAACCACCAATCTTCCTTTTGTTTTCTTTAAACTGCGGAACGATGAAACTGTCTAATTATCTATAGGATAATTTGTTCTAAATCGTGTCTTAACTCGATCGTGAGGACAGGTCTAACAGCTCTACTGAAGGTTTGCTCGTCAGAGCAGTCCTTTGTCATGTACTCTTTTACCAAGTTCCTCATACCCACGATGAATCAACGTCACTTGGCGGAATCTGGGATTTTGAACGTATTCATTTCTCTTTCTAAATATTCTTCTATTTCTTCTTCTTCTGTATCTTCATCAGAGTATAACTAGTATTCAACATCTTTTCCCAATGTCTTTTCGACACAGGTGAGGCAGACCGATTAAGTTCTTCGTCTTTGTCTTTTACAAAGATAATGTTCTCATTCTCACACAAATTCGTATGCGATGAGGTATCTCTGTATTGTCTTCTGTAAATATCTACATCAACTCAAGCTCTCGTAGGTCATACCACCTTTCTCGGCAAAATGCACGGCACCATAGATCATGTTATGCGCCTCTTCATAAGAACATGGCTTAAAATCAAGGTTATGAAAAACATATTTAGTATGTCCTCAATTTTCATCTTGTTTGAGATATAGTTTATATCACAATCTTTTTCACACCCAAACAAAAACAGTCAACAAGGAAAAACCCAATGCTGATTTTTCCACTTTGATGTCATGCCCTTAACTGATGACAAGACCAAGTCCATCTCGGCAATCCGGTCGACATAAAGCATGGACTAATCTTCAGCAACTGCATTTCTTCCGTGATAAAAACTGAGTGGTGGAGGAGGATAATTAGCTATCTCTTGTTCTTTCTTTTTCATTTCTAGTTTTTAAGGTCATTATTGGGTGAATGGTTTGCGCATATATGTTGCATATATATATCACATGCTGACGACGATTGAATGTACATGTCATGCTGGCACAAATCTTCTACAAAAATAGGGAAATAATAATCAAGAACAAAATATTGATGCCAAAAATAAGGTTATTTATGGTTTAAGCAGTATCTTTGCATAAGTTTCTAATAGATGTATAGCTAAAGGATGAGATTTGATGTGTTTTACATCATTTTCACATCACAATTCACGTCATTTTGAGCGATGTAATAAATCAAATTACCACAATCTGCCTCATATTATTTTAGTCCTTTTATAGCTGTTGGGTAAAATGTGATTTATGTTAGTTTGAATCATCATAAATTAGAAATAGTGCATGCACCTTGAAACAGGGTTACTCATCATACCATTTGTTTCATGATACTATCCAATGCGTTTGTTCAGAATGTTGAACGTTGCGAATGTGTACAATGCCATGGGTATTATGATGATTTCTCGATGAATGTGTTTTAATATTGTGATTGCCCTCATGGTCAACGTACCGTAGGTTTGGTGCCAATATTCTAATGACGTATTTGCCATCATGAATGTTTTCAACCCACAACTATTGATTTGTGTTGAGTGATTTTCCGATGAATAATGTTTATAGTGCGACTGCGCTCATGGTGCAACGCCGTAGGCCCATGCCAATATTTCCGGATGATTTACCATTGAGAATGTCACAACGATGCAACGCCGTCAGGTTTTGCTGCCGGTATTCCAATGAATGTATCTTCCATTATGTATGACTCTCATGGTGCAACTCGAGTACGAGTTGTTCTTTTGATAGCCCGGGGTTGGCGAGGAACGAGCCTACCCTGCAGAGTACGCGCTGGGAGATTCAACGCCGTGGTGTAGAGCTTTCTGACGGGCATGCGGTTATGCGAGGAGATTCATGGTGGGTAATGTCGAAAAAGCGCAGCACCTGCGGCAGCTGTTCTAAACCATACGTTAACCCGGGGTGAGCCTGCGCTGTCGTTGGCAGCCCGGGCTATCAAAAAGCGCAACACCTAGGCGTTGACACGTTCTTTTTATAATATGATTAATGTCCAATATATGAAGATGTAAATAGCAAAATGTGCCAATATTTCAATAAATACATCCCGCCCTTATACATGTCTCATGGTGCAACTCGGTACAGAGTTGTGCTTTTGATAGCCTGGGGTTGGCGGACGAGGCCTACCGTAAACGTTCGCAAGGATTCAACGCCGTAGGTGTTGAGCTGAAAAACATGGTTATAATGAGGAGATTAATGGCGGATTGCGCTGAAAAGCACCAACACCTACGGCGTTGTTCCCCACAATATACAAGCAACCCGGTGGCGCCTGCACTATCGTCGGCAACCCTGGACTATCAAAAAGCGCAACACCACGGGTGTTGGCACGTTTATTTCCATAATACAGTGAAGGACAACATACGAGATTAATAAATAGCAAATTATGCCACATGCCCATGGATGTATCTTCCATTATGAATGCCTCATGGTGCAGCAAGCCATGGGTGTTGTTGCAAATTTGATAGCCCGGGGTTGGCGAGGAGCGAACCTACCCAGTAAACGTTCGTAAGGGATTCAACGCCATAGGTGTTGGCTGACATGGTTATGGTGATAGGATTAATGGCAAGTCGCTTAAGCGTAATGCCTGTGGCGATGATTCCACACTTCCCACAATGTGTTTTGTGGAGACATCACGGGATGCGTATCATTTCTACATATAAGCACATGGATGGTTGAATCTCTGTGAAAATAGAATGGGTTCTCTTCTGCCATTGGCAATAGATTCACTATATTTGTGTGCTATATATCAATCAACAATAAAAAGATTTGGGCGCGAAATGAAACGTAAGATATTGATTATCGGTGGTACAGGAACCATCAGTAGTGCTGTGACGCATTTGCTTTTGTGCGCGTGGTGAGGTGGGAAGTCACGTTGCTGAATCGTGAAAACAGCATGATTTTCGTGAGCTCAACACGCGTTGAGCGACTATTCACCAGTGCAGAAAACCGACAAACTGTTGAGTGGAATGATGGAGGATTGTGTGATGATTTCATTGCTTTTCGTCCTGAACACGTGAGAAAGACTTCCAACGCTTTGCTAATTGCACGAAACAATACGTCTTTATTAGTTCTGCTTCGTGTTATAATAAACCGCTATCAAGTCCATGTCACCGAGTCTACAACGCTTCGGAATCCTAGTAGATTATTCACGGGAGAAATGGCATGTGAAGACCTGTTACATCATTATCATCGGACCTATGGTTTCCCGGTAACGATAGTTAGACCGAGCACACATATGGTAACAAGTCGGTGCCCGTGGCGGCTATTCGCATGGGCAGCGAGGTGGTTGGCAAGTTATTAGAATGGCTAGATGGAAAGCCTGTAATCATGCCGGAGACAGCTCCCGTCTTTATGGACCGTTACACATGACACAGACTTTGCCCAGGCTTTGCTGGCTTGTTGAGCACCGTGCATGCAGTCAGGCGAAACCTATCAAGTGATGGTGAAGAGGGTGTTGACTTTGGAATCAAATTCATAAGATACTAGCCGACGTTTTGGGTGTAACGTTCCATGTTATGTTCGAAAACGCTGTTGGCCTTGGCACCACAATACGATTTCAAGGGAGCGTTGTTGGGAGATAAGAGCAAATTCGGTGGTCTGTTTGATTTGTCAAGGGTGCATCAAGCAGTTCGATTTCCCACACTTCCATGCGTTTTTGACCAAGGTGTTCGGCAGACATTAGACTATGTGATGCATCATCCTGAATGTCCAACCTGCCGATGAACAGTTTGATAAGTGGTGTGGATCAGCTGGTGAAATCATGGGTGAAGCCGAAAGAAGAATTACATCTTTGACTGCTGTAACAGGTTGTTTCGCATGGTTTAGTTTGACCATGACTTGCAGTTGAATATCCGTTTTGAAGCTGCAATAGCGCAATCTTTTGCCATTCACTATGCCAATGAGTATTTGCGATTAGAAATAATCTGTAGTTGCGGCTTTGATGGTGAGTGTTAAGTGGCTGTTGAAGGCATTGTTCGAGCCATAAAACTATAACAGTCCATGCAAAGTTTGGAAGCTTCAGAAATCATAAAGCATTCCACGTTCATAAAGTGCATACCCTATGCTATTGTAGTCTTGTGTGTGAAATAGCCCAATAGTATACACTAAAATGATGACGCGGTTATAGTCGCTGTTGTATGCTTTGGGCAAGCTCAACAAAACTTCTCGTTTGTTGCATGGCACTAAGTGAGAATCTGCTGTACCTGTGTGCGTAGATGCCACGAAAGCGGGGAGAATAATCGACTTTCAAACGTCCGCGATGTTCATTTTCGTGCAATGAGCGACTGACCGTTTCATCATCACGTTCAGCGATGTCTGATGCGACATTGTGCGGCGCACAGTATGGTGTTTTTGACTGGTAATGGGTAGCAAAAGCCATCAGGATGCGTGTTCCAGCTATAGATTGTCCGTATTTGGAGGCCAGTACAAAGTGAGCAAAAATCACCATAAGCAAGCAATGAAAAGGCACTGATTCGATATTCCGGTTCACGCAAAGATGAATGAACCGCTTTCATCCTTAACGGCTCCTGCGTCGGCTTAAAACTTCGAGCACAAGTCCGTTGTAGTTTGTGAGGCATAAAACGCTCAGAGTGCCACTAATTGCAAAGGGTTGGCCACCGATAAGGATAGTTTGTGGATGGTGTGCAGCGCAGATGAGCGTCGGTAGCGATTCACCGCTCACGCAAAGGTCGGCTTCCCTGTGTATCCATGAGTCAATGCCTGCATTGATCTCTTGCCATGGCGGCCCAACGTTTATAGAGGCAATGTGGTGTCGATGCAACTCGCGGTTTAAGGTGGTGCCTCAAAGCGCTGTGATTCCAATAATGAAACCATTACGAAAATAATGCACAGATGACACTCCTACGCAACGAGGTGGTCGGTGTTGTGTTTGTGTGCCATTTCGGTGTAGTGCGATGGGCTCCATGCGGACGATATGGCTGGGTGGCTCCCAAACTATCATGACGCAGAGGGTTTCATCTGTTGGCGATAGGAGAGGAAAGTGGTAACTTCTAAATGGCGGTTCCGGCTTAAAGTCGCTGCAACCGTACCAAATAGTTTTGCTTCTGCACGTGAAGTGTGAGGACGGTTGCAGCGGAAGAGCGGTCTAAAAGAGGCGATAAGCATCTGCTTTCCAAAGCCATAATCGCAGTTCGACCACAAGTCCCTTACCCAACCGAGACATGACGCATTTCCCTATGGCGAGTGACTTTTAACCGGCCTATGATTTCGAAGCATGTAAGACCAGAACTGTTGTGAGTCACATATCCCAAACTGTTTCGACCCTTAAAGAAAAGGTCTGCTCCCACATCGTTTGCGATAAATCCTATTTCACAACGATGATGAGACATAGTGAGCCCTATAGCGTAACCGGTGTGTGTATATAGGTCCGCCAATGTGATTGATTTTTCCTTAAAAGCCTCGGCAGTGAATAAGTGGGAATGTTCATGGCGGTTACAATCTTGTATCAGCGACCGCAACGCATAATTTTTGCCGCCTTGAGATGATGAGTTTTCAATGGGTTTTTCGATATGAGATAAAATAAGAAAGCGAGGCGTGCATACGTTAGTAACACAGAGAGATGGAATCATGTGAGCTCGCCCAAAGATTGCATAGAATGGTAACGAAAAAGATATTCCATGATGATCTTCTGTCTGGTGATCCGCTGAGGAAAGGCTGATACTAAGTCCTCTTTGTAGCACTGATTGATGTTTAGTGGATGGTTGGCGATATCGCACGCTTGGGTCATCATCGGATATCTTCTTCCTTTTCCACCTTCCATGGCAATGAGTTCTGCATAGCAATCTTCCCAGCACCGTTGTTCTCGTTGGGCATTGACTTTTAGCTGATGATAACAAGCCACTGAGCTTAGCCTATTCTTAAGGTTCATGGTATTTGGTTTTAAGGGTAATAGGTTGGGTTTTACGCAACAAACATACGGAAAAGGAGAACAATTCCTGGCAAGAGCGATGACTTTTCATGTATTATTATCTGATTCAGAGAGAGAATTGTCGAGGGCATCATGGAGAATGAGTGATGCCCGATATGAACGGCACGATAGTTGCTCCTTGAAGTGATGAGAATCAAATGTACATCCGACTGAGGATGTCATTACAGAGGTAAATGACTTTTATCATCATGCGTGGAATGTGAAGGTCTCTGTAAGATTTGCCTCTGCCGGCTGCGCTACAGTGCCATCGCGATGCAGATAAGCCATACCACTCGGGATAATCAGGGGTCGAAGTGGGCATAAGTCCATTCACTAATCTGCTGATGACGTTCTAAGTACTTCAGTTTCCGGTCGCCATGTAAGCATAAAGCGAAGCAATGATGGTCTACATTGTGGCCATCAGAACTTCATGTCTTGCATAGGTCTTGTGAAGCCAAAGCCTTTCGCAGTCGCGAAAAGTTAATGATTCCGCCAGGTGTTTTCATCCCATCGTCCCAAGACCAATCAAAGATGGTGAGTGCCATGTCTAGAGTTTCTTATCCCAGTGTACTGTTGCTTCTTCCATAATAAACCAACTGGTTCTCTACAATGTCAGGTTGAGTGTACGTGTCATATTCGTATCAATGAATTCCCCTGCGGGACCAACATGCTTTCTAACAGTGCCTTAAACTCAGGGTGTATGAAGTAAACGTTGCAGTTTATCTATCGACTCATCAATTTGCTTTTGTGAGCCTCTTCATTCCACTGCATTTTGCGCAAACAGCTCCGCAAACATTGATAGAATCATCACGATAGAGTGACCTACAACTGCAGTTGGGCTCATATTTGGGTTGAAGGAAGCCTGGAGTTGATAGGAAACGCGCGTGTCATCAAACACTTCGAGGGCTCGCTTAGCGTAATGTGAGTCGCCTGATGCTATGGAATATTCGGCCATAGCGATAGCAGCGAAGGTCTCGCTAAACACATATCGCCGTGATGAGGCGTTCCGTCGGCGTTACAGAAAAACATGTGGCGGTCTGAGTCAAAAGCAGTCGCTTCTATAAAGTCAATGGTGACTTTGGGGCTTCTAACCACTCATGATTTCTTTCAATGTGGTTGTAAGCATGGAGGCACATATAGCCAAAAACGCCCTTGAAACCAAAACCGATTTGGTTGTATCCAGAGTGAACCATCGCGATTTAGGCAGGTGTATACACACCACCATTGACGTGGTCAACGCCATGTTTCATCCCAGAAAGGCATGATGATGTTTCTCGGTGACCTCTTGTTTATGTAACGGTCTGCCCATTGCCTTAGATAAGTTTAGGATCTATGTTCATTCTTATTGACATTTAGAATTGATTACACTTGCTAAAAAGTCAATTGCATCGAGTTTCTGCCTTCATACGCATTTTCTTCTTCAGTCGTCATATTCTGGAAAGGCACACGGTTTGGTCCGAGATCGCGCCCATGAAGCTTCATCGATTCGTTTGCCTCCAACGATACTTTCCACGATAATGACAGATGACGGTATAACTTCTTGGGCAAAAGTTTTGATGCTTTCGAGCCGATTCAATGTCGCCTTTTCTTCCAGGTCTTCTATAATGGACAACCAACTCACGTCCGACTGTGGTTGGGTTTGTTCCGACGCTACCTCCTTGGGCACCCCTTGGGCTAATGACAGCAAGATGGTTTCGTCTTGACCATGCAACATGTCGTATTTGCCGTTGGCATAAAGCGCTGCATTGGTTGTACTCTATAAAGGCTTTTCGTAGCACTATTTGATGCCCGCGGTTGGGGAATACGCCCATCTACGGCCTTCAAAAGGTCGACCATAGGAAGGAAGCGCCATTAAAGCGGGGATGTGTGGTAGATAATAGAAGGGGAGGTTTGGTGCCGCTTGAGCAATTTGTTCCGCAATATTTTACAGCGCTCTTCTGCGACGATTTATGCGTGGAAAGGAGGTGCCATGGCCCTCATTCCCCCATGCCCCTATCTCGGCTGCATGGTGGTGCTAACTCCACACTTTTCACGCAAACAGCAACTGCCAGCATGTACAATTACTTTGAAATCTGCTGGTGCTTGCTCTCACCCATTCAGTCGTTAAAGCCTTCCTTTCGTCTGTTGTGAGACGTAGCCCTCGCCAGAAAGAACCATTAATAAATACGCCTTTTTAGACCATTTTCTTTAACATTGCTCTGTAAGAGCAATGGGTTCGAGGTGATATCACCATTTTCATGAAAATGGAGTGAATGCGTGCATCAATCAATCCGATAATCTTTTCCATTGTAATCTGATTTATATGATGTCTTATATGAATTTGTTTTATGTTGTTTTTCAGAAAAGCTCTTTTATTGGAATTTGCTTATTCCATGTTGTCGGTTTGAGGTTTGAGGAACCGCACATTGCTAAAGAGTGCTAAAGGCAACGATGGCTCCCAAGAGCGGCAAAGCCAAAGCTTATTTCCATCGGTCCATTTCCCCAAGCATTTGGGTTTACCAATGTGCCAGCAAAAACCCTGTCATGTTCATGAGTTCCATACGCTGTGGCACGCTGTCTTGACGAATAAAGCGGCAAAAGAATAGGCATGTTGTTGGCATCAAACATGCCAGCCTATGCCTGCAAAGAGTAGACCCGCCTACAATGGCAGGCAAGTTATGACCAGATCCTAATAATACTAAGGCTGGACTGTTGTCCTAAGCCAATAACGTCTAGGGTGTAAACGCGTCCTTTTGAAGTTACGTTTTACCCAACGGTCGAGACAACATCATCCGCCCATGATTACGCCCAGAACGAAGATGCAGCGATTGTAATCGTGGAGATGAGACCTTGCTTCTTGCATCGGAATTCTAAGTTTTGAGCAAACAAAGTGGGCAGCCAGTTCTTTTGAGCAGCCGACTAAGTAAGCTCAGACGGCAAAGAAAAGAGAATAATCCAAAAACACCAATTAGATAATACCACACTAAATCCGTGCCATATCTGGCTTTTGATGTTGTTGATGCAGTGCTTTCGTGCTTCAAACCATTGCGAAGTGGTTTCTCATATAGCAGGATTGCAGAACAGCGCATAACAGACCTGTGATTCCGAACCAATGGAGGCGGCTTTCCAGTTAACGTGGCCGCGCAGTACCGAAAACCTCCCTATTGCCTGTCCCATATAGATGCCTGTCATGTGGATTCCTATCGCCATTGAACGGCTTTTGCCTTCATGCCAGATCTGCCAATGGCGACAAAGCTGATGGAATATACAATGCACTCGCTTATGCCCATGAGAGGCCTCGAAGATAATATAATTGGTCGAAACTTGTGGCATATCCATGGCCAAGTTACCGAGGCCACACACAAACAAGCTACCTACCACAAGCCATTGCGGTCAAGACGATCGGCAGTCATCCCTGCAAAAAGGCGATACAAGAGCCATAAACCCCAGAGGAAAACCGCCATCAATGCGCCGGAAAGGCTTCAGCCTGATTGAGTTCATAAATGTCTGCTTTCATGGGCCACTTTGCCATGGTGAAAGCATCTGACGATCATGTAATCAGTGAGGAGGGGCAACAACCCATAGCTGGCAACAACTGCGGGATAGTATTTCTTTTCAATGATTTTCATGTGGATTGGTTACTAAAGGTTTAGTCGATAGATATCAGGCGTGCGCACACAGGTTTCATTTACGCCTCCACCAACTGAATGACGTTACCATGTTTGGCTAATGTTGTTCCTGACGTGCAGCAATCTTTTCGGTGCAGCTATCTTCCAAGCTCCATTTTCATATATACAAATAAAAGGGATTGAAGCGATACCATTCAGCCGGATGTGTCTCTAACCTGGTTTGGGGTGGTTTATGGCATCTAAAAGATATTCTTTGTTCACGCCGCCAGCAGCCCACAAGGTTTGTGGAGTGAGACTGATAGCTGCAGCTCCTCCTAAGAAAACATCTTCGCCACCATTGTTTTTAGGTGGTGCAAGCGTTGTTGGCTTGCCTAGCATTGACGAGATTGAGTTCGCAGTCTTCGGTTGCTGTTTTGGCTGCTACAGCCGCCCATCATAATAGTTTCCTTCGACAAATACACCTACGAGGCTGACTCGAATTTCTTGGGTGTGAGTGGATGAAGTGTTTTCCATCCATCTTCAAGTTGATTGAGTTTGAGGGCGAACGTTTTGCAAAACCATTGCTTACAACAACGATTTCCATCGCAAGCGCCTGCAAAATTATCCATTTTTACGAGCACGTGACGGATATTGTTTCAGTGTGGCTTTTCACCATCTTTTCAAGATGATCTCAAACGCAGAATCAAAGCTTTCATTGAATTATTGCCTCCAATACAAAGCAAACCACTTTGGGAGAGGAATGCTCACACCATGAAGCGCAAGGTTGTGGAAAGCTTTCCAACAAGTGTCCATTTTAGTTGGTTCTCGCGTGTGATTTCTGCAGCATAAATGCCTTGATAATAACGTTTCAGACCACCTTCTGCCGCGGGGCTTCTCTGGAAAGTTACATCCCCCAGCCATTAAAAAGCATATTGTCGTGACAGTGCCAGCAAAGCAGGCTGACACTCCTTTTTCTATTCCGGCTTCGTCTGAGTGGAAAGCCTTTCACATATTCAACGCGTGCTAAGTGCAAACGATTGTGCATGTAGCCTAGTTTCTTTTATGAATGGATTCATCACAAGATTTAGGATTAATAATATTCGAATTGACTTCATAGAGCTATCTTTTTCTTAAATGTACTGCAGGGGAGTGAGGCAGAATTGATGAGGTTTGCACGCGTAAAGGGCTGCCAACCACAGCGAACAGCTCGTGGATTTGGCACTTTATCGCTACTGACAATTACGCTTTCACCTTCTATTTCGGCCTTTGCTGCATAATAAACTCCATCATCTCCGGCTACTTCAAAACCTTGAACAGCACCTCCTTTGGCTTGTAACCCATGCGCATTCTCAAAATAAAGGTGAGACAAGATTATCCACAGCGCGAGCGCTTTATGCATGTAGGGTCCTTCGGAAACAAGGTGATAATCATAGACATGATGCAAGGCTTGAAGCGCCAAACGCTCGCCGACAGGCTGTTTGTTTCGGTAATGTACGTCTAAAGAATCACCGAGATCGCTGGTTACAGTGAGCCACGTTTCAGGGAAGTTTGCAGATAACCGCCGTTGAGAATCACGGAACTCAGGCCATGACGGGCGGGTTAAGACTTGACAATTGTACGACAAGGAATGGAAGCTTTTGGCGGTGGAAGAAGAGTCTCCAGCTTTTCTCTAAGAGGCGAAATAAGCGTGCATGAAGTTCAATGTTGTGGGCATTAGACTCTCCTTGATACCAAGCCACGCCGCGAGATAGCATAATCTTTTAATGGCAACATGGCTGCTTCAAACATATAACACGGCTCATAAGGGTGGCGTTGTAAAGGCTGTTTTGAGCAAGCGCAATGTTCCTGAAGTGCTCGTTGACGTGCCCAGGGGCTGCCCAAAGTCGCCATGATACCGGTCATAAAGGATGGAAGGTGCACCGCCATTCGAGGGTGTTCCGGTCTCATCCATGATTCCAGTTGTTATACCACCCACTGCGTTACAGATGATGCCTACGGGCACTTTGAGACTATCTGCCAATGCTTTTCCAAAAATGATATGCCACTGCAGAAAAGTTTTAATGGTGTTTTCATTGGCCGTTTCCCATATCCCATCAGGTGCTAAATTTGTTGACGGCATCGAGCAGTTGTTTTCATCCCATTTCTCGGCATTCGTCTGGGAAGCGAGTATAGCTACATTGAAGAGGTGGAGTAGGGGTTTGCTTGGCAGCGGTGCAAGGTCTTCGTGGGCAGAAGTAGATTGGCTGACGGGAAATTCCATATTAGATTGTCCTGAACATAACCACACCTCACCAATATAAATGTGGCGAATCGTGCGTTGTTGGGCTTTTGTTGCGATGTGAACCTCAAGGTCCGCCTCGCTTCCATCGCCGGAAAACTTACTCTCATCGGCCGTTTGTCTTGACTTTTGTCGTGCCCAGGAATGTCACCTTAACTTGTTCTCCGGCATTGGCGGTTCCCGAAATACGATGGGTTCGCGTCGCTGCATCACCATTTCATCAGGCATAAAGCGGTGACATTTTCAGTCCACCATAGTCACCCGTGAGCGCAGAACAAATTGTTTGTGCCATGATTTCAGCACCTTCAGCATTCGGATGAAGTGCATCAGCGAAAGAGATTGGGGCGAGGGATAGAGGGGCGTATGTGGGTCGATGAGTTCAACATGATTAGCCTTTGCGATGTCGCGGATATGTTTTTGGATTGCAGCATGCCAATCGCGAGTGCCACTTTCAAATCGAGGGATGCGTGAAAGATAGGTCGTCGCAGGCAAATCCAAATCTTGGCCTTGGGATTTTTCCTTTCGAAAGGCATTAATAAGTAGCTGATAATCGCGGTTGAAATGTTGATTGTAGTTGGGCGGTTGCGTGGGTCGGTGTCGTTAAGACCTAAAGTGGATGACAACCCAATCGAGGCTAAATGCCAGCGCTTTCTTATATTCCGTTTGTTGGATATGAGCCTATGTCCTTCGGTTAGCAGGCGTTGTGCCCGAATGTCCGAAGTTTCTAACGTCATAGTTCGTGCCGAGTAAACGTTGCAGTACAGCTGGATAACACGTTTGCTCACGATTGTTGAGGCCGTAACCAAAGGTGACACTATTGCCAAACGCATGCCACTTAACTGTCTTTTGCCGTACTTGCTAATGCAAGAAATAGCAAAAAGAACTACGATTAATCTTTTTCTCAATGCAAATATTCATTAGGTTAGTTATTGTCCATCTAATAGTTTATGACCACAAAATACTACAAATCTAAAAAGATAAGCAAAGATTCATATCCCTTTTTATGCGATCTTATTTCGTGCAATAATTCATTCTGGTCAGATAAAAATCATAAAGCAGACTTCTCCGTTTCCCTTGATAAATGTAAGAAACTTTAAGCCTGCTGCCCATCCTTGAAAAATAGATTTATCAAGTTTAATATAATCATTAACGTGACTTACCCTTTTCTGAACGCTTTCAGAAGAACCCTAAAATCGAAAATCATGCTTTTTGAGGTTTTTGAGGCTTTGCGGCCTCCCGCAACTCACTTTTTAAAGGTTTTTGGCGCTTGCGGGCCTCCCGCAAAATCACTTTTTGAAAAGGTTTTGCATTTCCGCGCTCGGCGAAACTCATTTCCCGAATGGTTTGTAATTTCCGCGCATGGCGAAAAATTATTTCCGAAAGGTTTTGCATTTCCGCGCTCGGCGAAAATCATTTCCGAAAAGGTTTGGCATTTCCGCGCTCGGCGAAAGTCATTTCCCGAAAAGGTTTGGCATTTCCGCGCATGCGAAAGTTATTTCCGAAAGGTTTTGGCATTTCCGCGCTCGGCGAAAGTCATTTCCCGAAAGGTTTAGCATTTCCGCGCTCGGCGAAAGTCATTTCCCGAATGGTTTGGCATTTCCGCGTATGGCGAAAGTCATTTCGAAAGGTTTAGCATTTCCGCGCTCGGCGAAAGTCATTTCCCGAAAGGTTTAGCATTTCCGCGCTCGGCGAAAGTCATTTCCCGAAAAGGTTTAGCATTTCCGCGCTCGGCGAAAGTCACATCCCGAATGGTTTGGCATTTCCGCGCATGGCGAAAGTCGTTTTTCCGAATGGTTTGGAGTTTCCGCGCTCGGCGAAAGTCGTTTTTCCGAATGGTTTTGGAGTTTCCGCGCTCGGCGAAAATCTTTCCGCAACAACTTATTTAACGTGAGTTCGGCAAATTCAGAACAATGAAAGCTGTGTGTCAATGGTCCTTTGTGCATTGATGCAGGCTTCTGAAAACAGGCAACAGGCAGCAACTGTGCCCTAATAAGTTGACGATGAAAATTGTCAAAGCATCTATGTCTGGGTGTTCTACCTGCGCAATGTTCTTAAGTTTATCATTCACCGTCTCTATAATGGCTCTTTTTCTGAGTAAATGGCTGTCTGAAACGCTTATTAACGCTCCTTTCATGTTACCCCTCTTTGAGCTATGCCTTTGAAAAACCTTATGAATATGTATTCTTTGGTTTTGCAGACACGCAGTGGTGTGCCGTCAACGAGCTTATCCCCGTGCATTTACTCAGCAGGACCTTCTTGATAAACAAGGTTAGGGGTACGGCTACCTCCTTTCCAATTCTACTATACGGGTTATAAGAAACAACTTTTGGAAACAGATGGCGAGGCTGATTGCATACTTTTTCAAGATAGAAATGTTTGAAGCAACGATAACCAGAATCGTGGAAAAGGATTATTATCAGCATAACTTCTGTCTTCGACATCGTAGAATTTCGATGATACCTTTTTCCGGTAAGTTTTTAGCATATATTTTGCTGTTATTGCATCAAAAACTTGCAGAAGTCATCTGCCATACAAAAATATTTCCAGTCAACTTTGTCCTCGGTTATCATGGCGATTCTTGTTTGTATATTAGTTCCTTAAAGTTACAACAAATTTCGCTAATCACCAAATTTATAGGCACTTATAATTCGTCGAACTCACGTTAAATTTATAGTCAAAAAGTGACCAATCTATACATGAATCATTTGCACAGCTTTTTACATCTGAATGTAATATAGAACTTGAAAAGAAGTGCATGTATCGGTGACATGCTATAAGAGTCAGAAGCTATCGCAATATCGTTTTGGTTTTTACTAGTTTAATTTAAAACATAAATGAACAATGTCAGATCGAAAAATTTTTATATAGCCATGGGGATTGCATTTGTTCTTTTACTTATATATGCAATAACTTTCTCAGGTACCTCTGTATCTAATCATACTTCTGATTGGGGGACTTTGGTAGTTATGCGGCTATTAGTGTCAGTGCTTTGTCTATCGCCCTTATATATGTAACATATCGTGAGCAAAGAAGAACAAACGAGATCACAAGGATTGAACAACATATTATGACAATGACAAATACATTAGTTGTATTTTTCTAATAAATATCATGAAAGACTTGAAGTATCTTATGATAAATTTTAGAGCATTTTTAAAGATCCGTTTTTGAGATATCAGACTAGAATTATGATAAAACAGCAACAATTTGCAAATATTATTACTCAATAGCAATTGATGATAACTATAAAGAAGATTTCAATTACCTTTTTCAATATATGCAACTATGCATTGATTACATACTCTTTGAAAGAAATTTATCTACTGAAACCAAACATTTGCGGATAACAGAATTTGCTTTGTATTTTTTTCCGGAATCTATGAGAATGTTATTATTCTGTTGGTGCTTGAATGATAATCGGGCCAAAAATAGAAAAATTATTTTAAAAGCCGGAATCTTCATACTTGATGAAACAAGTCCGTATCTATTAAAGTACATTATATCTTATGTATGTACAAAGAAGCAACCAACACAAATGCCCCGCTCAAACGTTAATATAGATGGTATAATACTTGAAGAGTATCCAAATGAACAATTTTCAGAAACTTATAAAAGACTCTATAGTAATAAGATGCATGTGGGCTGTACCTTATGAACCGATTTGTTTGTGTGGCTGAGATCCCTATAGATAGCAACTTAATTATAAAACTCAATAAAGAGTTTTTACTTACCACTATACAATTATGATGGTATAACGTGACAGAATAGATGAACTGTATTAATATTATAAGAGTCAAATTACCGAACTATAGAAATATATGAAAAAGAATAATTACAACAGACGCTACTTATCAGGACTCATTGCGTTATTATTGCCAATGCTTATATTTGCACAAAGTCAATATGATTATATGGATGATAGAGCTGTAGCTGGAGGAGCAGACAAAAGCTTTGAATGGAATTATTATCATTCTAGTACTTGTTGTTGTAGCTATCGTATTGCTGTTCGTTATAAGTGGTGTCTTGAATGTTTACTACTGGTTTAACCCCAGGCTGCTCCGAGCTATAAAAGGGCTATAGTAAAAACAGGAGCAAGAAAGAATGCATGAGAAGTATGTACAAGAACAAAGGAATAATGCTTCACCAAATGCTATAGATCTTGGCTTGTCTGTAAAATGGGCTTCATTTAACTTGGGCGCATACAAACCTACAGATGTGGGGAGTTTTTATTGGGCTGAGAATCAACCATCGACAGTAGGGGCGCGCCCTATATAGCAAGGTTAAAGTTGATGTAATAGGTGATATTGCTGGTTATGAAAAATATGACGCTGCTACTAAAATGTTGGGGAAAGTAGGCGTCTACCAACAAAACAAAGAATGTCAAGAACTTCTGAATAAGTGCAAATGGAAACAAAAAATAGATAATATTGAGGGTAGATTAGTTACAGGGGCTAACGGTAATAGCATATTTCTTCCTTTTTAATGAAAAAGACTTTACTATGGAAAAAATATGATTTTGGCCATTATTGGACATCTACTCCTGCCATGGAAGTAAATGCATATGATCTGAGGTTTGGAGAGACTGTAAACAGCCAGCACAAATACGTTGTGCAGAGGCTTGTAGCTGTTTATTCTGTATACGACCGCTTTTCACTGATGTTTCAAGAGAAATGTATGAGAAGCAGAAAGAAACAGAAACAAAGAAAACTTATGCCCAGATCGAGACAAATAATTCTTGTCTTTCCGACACCAACATAGATTATAAATATTATCAGGGAACAATGCATCATACGCGAAGAAGACAGAACGGGATTCCTTTATTAAGTGGCAATAGTTTTGATGAAGAAAAAAATTCAGAAAGACGATCATGGCGTAATTTATAGTTTAGACGGGAAAAAGACTTTTGGATGGGAGCATTTGTGACTGTAGAGTTTATAGAATTAAGGAAGGGACTGAATTTATTTGTGATGATGCATTTAGCATATCGGTATATTTACAGGTTATTTAAATAAAAGAATGAAAAAACTCTTGAAAAATAATCCTTCCATCTACGCTCATATATATTCCAACATCAGCTATTCCCGAAGACTGTACAATAGAGTCTTTAAGTCCAATTTATAGTATAATTGGCGAACTTCTCATAGATATAAGAAAGAAGTGTGTAGTTAAGTGTCTTAATCCTTATATTCAAAAAAGTCGAAATATATAAGCCTATTGAAGAAATTGGGGATTACGCTTTTTATCAATTGTAGGGTGTTACATGAAGTTATTTTACCTAATTCAATTCAGTATAATTGGAAAAATGCATTTCGAAATTGTGAGATACTAAAGATTATAAACCTACCTGATTCTATTGATACTATCTCAGAGGATGCCTTCTTCAATTGTATTTATAACCA